>Ga0123354_10003359_pt1 | contig 22058 bp, 9 predicted proteins | sample TergutLab28metaG_2_FD_97872 | JGI IMG/M metagenome (GOLD analysis project Ga0123354, IMG submission 97872) | Labiotermes labralis P4 segment gut microbial communities from Petit-Saut dam, French Guiana - Lab288 P4 | ecosystem: Host-associated > Arthropoda: Insects > Digestive system > Gut ... | reverse complement strand
TTGATAAATGGTGCAGCGCAGTAACAAAATTGACTGCTATTTTTGTTTCCATAAGGACATACACGTGTACTTTTGTTCCACTGTTTCAGAGTCTGAACTACACTGCCAGATAGGTCTTCTACCTGCACCATTTTCAAAGGTATGCAAATTTTTAAAAACAATTTTATTGCGAGTGGATGAGTTGCAGACACGCTTTTTCCTCACTCCTCATTCCTTTGAAGTATTAATACCAGCCGAAGAGATTATCATTCGCTTGGATTCCATGACGAAGTGTTCTGTATTTAGCAACTTAATTCCGTTTTTATGCGGTAAAACAAATGTCAATAGACTTAAATTGGTTTTTAAGTTTTCCGTTCCGTGCGTTTTGAAACATAAGTCCTAAAATTTACCAACTATATGTGCATTTAGTTGGTACTATTGAGGAGTTGTCTAGACCAATATAATTTTTGCGACCTTATTATTTACTGTTTATTATTATTGATAAATGTAAAGGTAAATTTCTTCCTAGAACAGGTCAAGAAGACCCAGATGGGGAGTAGAGTTATAGCTCTATGTTTTCTTTAACTTCGGCACTAGATGGGGGTGGGTGGTCAACGCCACGTTCCGGCCGCTTTACCCCCGGGAAAGAGGCCCAGTACCCATTATATAGGAGGCTGGGTGGGTCCCCGGTCTGGACGGGTGCGGAAAATCTCGCCCCCACCGGGATTCCATCCCCAGACTGTCCAGCCCGTAGCGATTCGCTATACCGCTGCACTATCCTTATTAGCGCTGATTTAAAGTTTATTTAATGCCTATTTTAAATGCTCTTCGTCTTCCCCCCAAGTATAAGATGAAACGTCCCTTCGAAATGTTATTTGCTAATAAGGCAGAATGATGCCACGACCCGGAAAACCAAAATGCGAATATTGTATTCGCGAGAAAATAGAGTGGGACTCGGTAATAATGAACTCTTTTTGAGTGACACCTCGTTTATAACGTTATATATTCTGTGGTACCAACTAGTTCCCTATAAAGCATGTGTTTTTGTGCCTTCCTTAGTGCGACGTACTTCATAACAGCACCTTACTTCGGGCACAAAAAATGTCAGTCGCCTGTTCCACTATAATTTTCCAAGAGGTTACACATTTGAGACCTCTACCCGCTCCTCGTCCTTAAGAAATCTAGATCGCTACTCTTTCTAGTAGCTATACGAATTATAGGTCTGCAAAAGGAAAACGCTAACGGTAATTCTTGATTTCAAGCTTTTGCGGCCTTTGAAATAATCTTCGTTCTGGTGGGATATTACGCAATGTAGATTGATAGATAGTCGCCGACGTTCCTTGTGAGTTTTGAAGTTGAACAAGACTGCAGTGCCGAAAAAGAAGCTTTTGTGGGTCGAAGGGAAATTTAAAGTGACACGAGAAATAGGAAATTAATAAACAAGAAAGGCAATATGTGTTGGGGTTTGTTCCTTAAATTTTACGATCTGATAAGATAATATTTGTCGTTCATAGGGCCTTGCATCATAATATATTGCTATACTAAAACTAACCAGATGTTATCCGCTTGCTAGCAAGCAGACAGCAGTGTCTGTTTGACATATGTCTGTTGCTTTATGCACTGTCCTGAATTCCTTATGATGGACGGAAAGACGGTCCGAAACATGTAGAATTGTTACAAAATAAAATAAATTTGAGACTATGGAGCATCTAGTTGGTTTTACTCTAGAAAGAAGTAATATAATATATTTTTAAGCGTAAGACTTTATTTATTGAAATTTACAGCTATATAAAAGTAATTTTCATTCTCTATATATTTCAATTTTACAAATATTAAAAAATATTATAACGTAAACATTTAAGTAATATGCCTACAGTTCCGTATTTCGTATTAAAATATTTTTTTCCTCACTTTTACTTACTCGTTTCTCACACAGAATACCTTTTTATAACGGCCCAATTTATTCCATTCTTTTCTTGGCACTAAAACCGAGTCCGACTGTATTTATTATGAAGAAGGCAAATTCATCCAGAAATAATTTAATAACTTTACTTATTGTGGAAGTAAGTCCGAAAATTAATGAAATAAAAACAGCCATTAAACGCCAGCAGCTATCCTCATTTTTGCACCGTTCATTTCATATAATCGCTTTAATTATTAACCAACAAATGCACTATATAAAATTTCACATTAAAACACTTAAAATCGCTCCTACATGTTTCGATCCTAAGATCATCCTCAGGGAGCTGCGTTGTTCCTTGCTAAAGTCATTGTAAAAACATTCACGAAATAATTCTATTATATTAACAGGGTGCTGTGGCAGCATATCGTGTTGTGTAAGTTGTTGGGGATGTGTCTGGCTATGGTGTGCGTCGTGTGTTACGTAGTGAGAGACTCTCACTACGTAACACACGGAGCGATTTTAAGTGTTTTAATGTGAAATTTTATATAGTGTGTTTGTTTGTTAATAATTAAAGTGAGTCAGCAGCTAATTTTAATCCAGTAGCAACTTCTAGGACATCTTCTTCTCTACAAGACTGTTCCTATTCACATCCACTAGTTTTCACAATGTTATCACTTTCAAATTCTCGACTAGGAAACTAATCATAAAAGCTACATTCATGATATAATTTCTAAAACATATTATTATTTGCAAAACGTGAAAGAACAAATAAATATTTGGAAGTTTCAACTGACGTCAAAATTTAAATTTATAGCGTATCAGTTGCTGTGTGTGTAATATTAGCACAGTGTTCCGATGCTATGATGCGAAACGATTTATATTTGTTAATCCATGATGTGTACCACAAAATGAACATCATCGCTTTTCGTTGATATCTCTTTGAATGTATGTGTATTGATTTGCTGCACAAACCCGCATTAATTAACCTCTACAACACTAATAGTTTAAATAACCATAAGGCATTTAATATCTACTGCCTTGCAGGTTGTTTAAATATAAATGGAATATGAGAATACCTGGGATTGAAAGGAAGATTATCTAGAGATATAGTACCTGTTATTACACTAGAGGTGACAAATTAACACCTGGGAAAATGGAACATCGTAACTGAGATTAATAAGCTTGCCAACGCCCATCGCTGTTTGAAACAGGCTAATTAGTTTAGAAATTAATAGGGGAAAAACAGAAAACCTTAAGGATAATAATATTAAGAATGTAAATGATGTCACCATGCATAGGACAGACAATATGTTAGCTACAAGATTCAATCCACAGAAATCAAAACGTACAGAACAAAATTCGAATAAAATATAAGAAGTGAAAGAATAAAATATGTAACTTTAATTTCGACAGTGAATTCAAAATAACTGTTGTCAAGATTAAAAGAAAAAATAAAAATTTGATATCATAATGAAATATATTAAACCGAATTTGGTTGAGTGTTAGAACAAGCAGCTCCGTTTAGAAATTCTAATTCTAGTCTTCTACTATATAATTTTTATACATAAAAATATTTTCTTTGTATTATTGTATCTTTATGAACAAGACAGACAACATATCTACAAAAGCAACAGCGACGCGTGTTCGCATAAATATTGTAGTCGTGGAAAAGCAATAAGAATTACATATTCTGAGTCTGTGTCTCTAGTCTTAGTTACCCAGATGGAAGGCCGTGCGCCTTATTACATTGTCGTATGTTGCTTCTATAGATGTAACACACGTTTCCACGTTATCCCATAAATGGCAACATTTTCTTAAATACATTATTGAACACGGAACGCGTGTTTCGATTTTCTCTACATTTAAATTATTCCTCATTCTAAGAAGAATTCAACAATATATTACCGTAAATGTAAATATGTCTGCATGTACAGTACCTGTTACTTCTCAGATTTCAATGAAAATTGAATATTCCCCACAGTTGTTCGAAAAGTACTCAAATATTAAACTTTATGCAAAATCCATCCAGTGGGAGGCAAGTTGTTCCACGCGGACCGACAGATGGACAGGCGAACAAAGAGACCGACATGACGAACCAAAGAGTCGCTCTTCGCAATTTTGTCAACGCGCCCAAAAAAAAAGCAGGATAGGAAACAAAGAGATATTAAATTTCCTTTCACATGATATTTTTAGTATATTAAATTTACATTACCTGTCGTGACTTCTCTAAGGACTGAATTTGTTAGTGGAAGAAGAAGTTCCTTCTTGGGATGCTTGACCCTTTAAAATGGGACTGATAGTCCCTCTCGACAGTTCAGGAACTAATCACCACTCAAAGATGCGTAACATCCAAAGAGAACGAAGACTTCATTATTTATAGTTCTTAAACTTACTGGTGAATCATATCTAGTAAATTTATATTGTGACAGGTTATGTATCAATAAGAAATTCTCTTATCTATATAATGAAAAGCTTGAGGGGCCATAAGATTAGTGCTGAACCATCAAGCATCTGACTCAGTAGCCTGTTATAGCAGTCTACTGGCATATAAGCCTACACACAGGACAACATAATACCCTTCAGATTAGCATGTGTATACATTTATGCTCCTAGCGGTGTTCAAAATCCTAATCCCAGTGGTCGAGACTGTAGGCCGATAATTACGCGATTCTACTGTCGGACATACAGATATTATCTGCTTATATATGGACGGACTGATCAGTAATACAGATGGTTTAATTGAACGTTATGTCAACATGACCTTGCGTAAAAACCGCACGGGACTTCCTACTGAGAAGCGGACTGGGGAATACCTCCTACATTATTAATACATTATATTACAGTATTCAATAAAAGGACGGCGAAGAAGTAACGCAAAATACGTATGAATGTATACATACATGTGTATACGTATGTGTGTTTTTATGTTATTTATGCATGTATACACATATATTTATATGCCTTTGGCTAATTTTTGCACAATAATGACATCTATGGGCGTATAAGGAGAACCTTGTTTTTATACAAACGTCAGCGGTACGCTTCAAGTTCAAGGCCCTTTGCCAGCGACACCGAATATTCAGCGACCTGGATAAACTCCACAAGGAATTCTGGTCCAGAGGGAAAATAAGAATAAATCCCATCCCAGAAATAACGATATTGAATATCCATGCCAGGTATTTAGGAGCGTTTGTATACGTTTTTAATGTATTTCCTAACGGAACTCTAAAACCCCACCCAATTAAAAAACAATAATTCCTTCCGTTGTCTGTTTTTCATGCTAGCTTAATAAAAACAAGCCACAATTGCTGTAGAAATGTATATCTGAATTTATGCTAGGTGCAAAACTGGTGCCGTTAACTATGCTCTTAAATACTCAAATAATTCGAGTGTACACACAAATTGTTATGCTTGGTTTACTGGAACTGCCAATAGGTGCTGTAATTATTCTACGTACAGCTTTTAATGTATGCACATAATGATACATTCAATCATTAGTTTAACATTACATCCAGCGTTACATTATTACAGGAAATTTCAGTCCTAATCAACTCATTACCTTCATAGCAAATGCTAAATGCTTTAATGTTGTTATGTCATACGGATATAAATTCCACTACTGAGGTAATTTCATCAATGGGGTGTGCTGTTTCATTGAGCCCGCCATTTGCATCAACTTTCGTTCAAATTGTCATTTTCATTTGCAAAAGGCTTATTGTGCGGATAAAAGTGTGTACACGAATAGTGCGTGTGCGATGTGCTTATTGATAAGTAGGAGTTATGGAATTGTGTGGCAGTTACACATTTCATTATATTCTGAAATTCAGTATGGACAATCATGAACCAAATATCACTAAGATAATCAAATCTAGGAAGATGACACGGAAATTTTATTTAGCGGGCAGAACAGAGAACATGAATACGTAACGACCTAGCTTACTGTCTTAGTAATTTTGGATATATGTATTAGCTACCTGCAGATGGTCCCTTTGGACCGAAACATGTTGTAAGAACCCGCGTCCTTCCCCCGTACGTTTCTAATAAAAACCTCTTAATTGTGACCGATGGCTGTTTCTATTCTCTGCTGAAAACAACAGACTGCTTGGCACGCGAAAACGCAAGTTGCAGGTTGATGTTAGAATGAAACTTACAGAAATAGTGTCCGATGGTGTATAATGGATTCATGTGGTTCGTGAAACGTTAGGATCCATAAGAGACACGGATATTATTAATCGTGTATCTTAAGTATCAGTTGACAAAATGTATCCGTTCTGACATACGATGTAATATAAAAGTTAAACGTTCATTTGTCCCGCCTACATTGTCAAGGCACTGGGTATAGTGAAGTGCAGATACACTTTTACACATTCGTAACTTAGTCACTAGGTGTACGTGAGTGGTGAGTTACATGTACCGCTCACGTCACTTCCTAAGGGACAGTCGCGTTACTCTTTAACCCTTACCCTGTTAAAGTGGAGAATATGGTAAGCTACTAATGCCAGCAAGTGGCAGATGGGATTTAACTCGGCGTTTAAAGGGCTAAATAGAAAGCTGAGTGGGTTAAAGAACTAGTTGATACGATCTCAAGTAGACAATAATCCGTTTATCATGCCTGAAATCGAACTATGATATGTGGGTTGGACATTTTTTAAATCACTATACCTAAGGAGCTACCCTGGCTCTTAGATTATACGATAGTGACGCAGACTCCGTACATTCCAACGTGTGCCAATGGAAATATGTTACAACGCCTGAAATGTTTGATAGACGAAAGTATGTACTTCCCTCTCTGTCGCACAAGTTAAGACGCGCGATATAGATGTGATGTGTAAAGGAGTGATTGTTGGCCTGTGAATCTTAAATAACACAAAATGAAGAAAGATTTCCCTTGAAATTAAAGGGAAGTGGTGCGAAAGATCGAAAGAACTTTGCAAAACTATAATCTTTTTACCAGTGTTACGTAGGCCTAACACGCTTACAAGGTTTGACTGAAAATGACGACTGCTTTTAGTTCGAAATTGTCGTTATATTATAACGTCCTTCTTATTAGAAGACAGATCAATTAATTCTGGTTACTACGTCATATCTTTGGGATTACGATCGTTTTTAACACTGGATTTATTTACAGTCATCGTAATACCATGTGGCAATCTAATACAAGTCGGAACAACACAGTAGAATGTACACTAATCAGACGTTAAAAGTGATTAATATATTCCTAACTATTAACGACGATGTTAAATGAAGCATCATAACATTTGACATATTGTACATCAGGCTTCGTTACTTATCACCATGAAACCAAAATCTTAAAAAAAAAACTTTTCGCTTGGGCACCATGTTGTTAATTTATACCGTGTAAATTTTACATGTTTCGAAGATTTATTACCACAAAGTGTCAGGATCTAAAGTGAGTGGCTTTAGTGATTTTCTTAACTGAACTGTTCGCACTACCGTCATGTTCTTATAACCGATAAATGGAAATTCCAGACTATTGTGTTCTAGACTATACTCCAACGGTATAATATTTAAACCGAGGTCTTTGAAAATTGGAAAATTTGTTAGAAAGTTGAATCTTCCTCTCAGAGTACAGCCATCTCATAAGAGCGCTATTTTCTTTTTTTAGGAATTTCATAAGGCATAAAAATGCCCGAAAAATTTCTTAAAGTTATAGAAAGTCGAATACCACATGTTTCAGGGTAAGCATTCCATTATTCTCCCGCTTCGACACTCAGCACACCTTCGACAAGGTATGACCTGCAGGTATGATAAACAAAGATGTGCAAAAGTTGAGCTGCTCCTGAAGTGCGATTTACTCACATTTTCCTTGAAAGACAATACTACATTTAGCATAAGGAAATTCAGGGCGATATTCTAAAATTGCAGTATATTAGGCCTGATACTGATCAATATTAATGATATTCCTTTAAAATTGCAGACTAAATAATATTTTCCAGCTTTGTGTTGGTAAGACGTGCACCTACGTTTGAAACAAGAGTTCTAGTGATAAACTGTAGAAAGATCTACTTGGCCTCGAGTTCTTTTGCAACAAGTGGCGGAAAACGGCGACCGAAAATAGGCCCTCACCTACTCTAAATCAATTACCTATAGTCTGTTATATCCTTTCGAACTAAAAGTATTCATCAAACACACGTTACTATGAAAAGCTGAGATCAAATACGCTGAAGTCATATTCCACCAAAAAATGAATATTCAAATCGCATCTCTCTCTCTCTCTCTCTCTATATATATATATATATATATGCTCTGTTTTGAAGAAATTACAAAGACGTGTAACTGTTTAGCTGTACTAGTTCTTTTGCACATTTAAGTTTGCTCTTATACTAATAGTTTGTTGTACGACGCAGTCAGTTTTTCCAACTGCGTATCGTTGAATTAGGAGACGATTTGTAACCCGTGACCTAATTCGACATACTATCCCGGCATTTGCCCAAAGGAAGTGAACATAACCACAAGGAACTTCCAATGGGGCAGTCTTTGTTCCCGGCCTAATTTCGAACCGTCCACGTGTCGAATATTATGTAGCCCTTTTGATAAGTCGATCAGCTCTTATAGAATTTCCCTCCTGTCATGGAAACCACGTTACCTTGGCTAAAAGTGTCGAACGATAACACTGTGCTGAATTATAAAATTCTTGTCGATATTTCAAAACAGTAGTTCTGTAACGTATCCTTTTCTACTCATATATTACAACATGGCCAAAATTTGTGTTAAGATGTTAGTACCTAGTCCCCAGTCGGGAGAATTACACATTTTTCGCTTTTCTCAAATTCTTATTCCACATATGATATCTGGATAGAAGACATTCTTATATGTGGGGTTTCAGCATTTTTTCAGAGAGAGGACGTTTGCCGAAATAAACAGATTGACATGGTTGCGAAGATATATTAATTTATTAGTTTATTAACTCAATATATTTAGTCTTAAAAAGACGCCTGAATGACATTAGCTATATGCCTATACAAATTGCATAACTTGAGTATATTTTGAGCTGGTAATCACATGTTATGTAACAAGTGTTAAGGTAGAACGAATACGTCATGCGGTGTGTTTATTAGTAGAGGTTAATGACAAATTTTCACAACAATTAGCGTTCAGAAAATTCACTTAATGGCAAAAGTGAGGTTAATGATTATATCTCATGAAGTCGCTCAACCTCTCCATTAACCATTGAACTACAAATAACCTCGTTTCGGTCACAACATTCATTTAAACGGTTGCTCAGCCGGTAGGATTGCATTTAAATAAAATTACTGTCTGTTGACTGGTCATCCCTCAAATGATCGTAGGATCAAAGCAAAAACCCAATCAAAAACAGAGCACTCTTCTTCTAAAATGAACTGAATGCTCATGGAACACTAAACAATTCTGCTGTTCTCATTCGTTACAATCTACCGTCAGTTCGCAGAAGCAAGAGATTTTCTCTAAGCCAAAGCGTCCAGACGTGCCCTGTGTCTTCTCATTTCCTATTCATTCTATTCATTGAGTACAGGATGCTATTTCCCCGGGGTAATTCGGCCGGGGCGTGTAGCTAACCACATAACCGGCCATACAGATTTAGAGGGAGCAGGAGTTTTATCTGAACTGCTATATAATATGTGGTCATGTTTTTTTTTTAAACGCGTGTGAAATAAGACCATCCCAACTTGGGAACAGCACAGTTACAGAAGAGGGGATTATATATGTGGCAGTTTCTGTAAAAAGCGACAAGACTGGGAAAGTTATGACTTTACAGGTGATTTGGGCCATAAATTTTTGAGCAGGAAAAGATTTAACGCACTACTTGGGGAGCCAATCGATGTATAGTTTTAACCTTTAACTTTTGGCTTATGGCGATCAAAATTTTTTGTGTGGCATCCAATATGAAAAATTGTAGCAGGGGCCATTTTGATGCATTGGGTTAACTAGATCGAACTAATGTCCCCGAATATTGGCTAGCTCTTTGGAATTCGGCCAGGCTGAAGGAATATTTTCGTGTTCGTCATTATGGACTATTAATTCAAAATTATCAACTAAAATTTTCGAATCTTATGCGCATTGGACCGTGCATCTACTTGATATTTGAATAAGGGTTGACCAACTAGATGACACTTGCTTTATTATCTACTGCTCAACATGTTTCAGACGTTAATACGTCCATCTTCAGGAGCTAGCGACTATTTGTTGCGTTGTGTAGGCTGAAGATGGATGTATTAACGTCTGAAACATGTTGAGCAGTAGATAACAAAGCAATTGTCATCTATTTGGTCAACCATTATTCAAATAAAATTTTCGAGTTCGGACAGAATTTGTGTTGATTAAAATTAAGTTTTGTTAAAATTAATCACAGTGACATCAACCAAGGAAAGTTCAGTGTTGCTAAAATTAATCACACTGACACCAGCCCTGGAACAATTTAACATTCACCATGTTTAATCTTGTAATGATGATTGTGGACATGGTGTTGTATGAAATTGTGTTGAACTTGCGCCGCTATGTAAACAAACAACCTACAAATCCCCTTAAGTCATCACATGTAATGTTCCTTGAGACAAGCCTCATACTCCACCACTGATTATCTAGCCCTCTTACCAAACGTGCATAATCCTCCTTTCAACACCTTACTGTCGCACACACCATCCGGCTATGCATTACTGTGTAAGTTAAGGGATGATGTAGCTACAAACTTGTCACTGTTCGGTTACGACCTCTCACCTCGAACCAGCGCCAAGTTTAAGAATGAGTGAGGCAATACATTTACTTCCTTCTCGCTGGAGCCTACTTAAAATCAGAATGAAATGGTACAGGCAGCTGTTTTCCAAGCGGAGAAGCAGCCTGAACATGAGAAAACCAGCTCACCTCTTGTAGTGAAGTAGTTTGACAAAAACTGAAAATGTATTTCAAAAACATTTAGGAAGTTAATAGTACCTGTTTGTCCTCTTTTGTGCTTCTGTCAATTAATTTAACCTTTTGACGCCTAATGTCAACTATAGTGGTCGTACCGCACCGCTAACCTCTAAAGTTGCATTTTATATATTTATTCAGCAAGTATAGGTACTGAATATTTTAAACATGGTATATACTCTCCGTTTTTTTTTCTCTTCAAATTGTAGCTTGTTTCATAATTCTAACGTACTTGTTTTCTGTATTATTCACATTTTATATACAGGTGTGCTAAAATTTAAAAAAATAATTCCGGCGCCAAAAGGTTAATAACCAGTCTCTGATGATAGTTATATAATCAAATTTCTAGATATATAGCTCTACATGTCTCAGTACAAGTACAATATGTCCTCTTATTAGAACCAGCTAACTTTCATTTCCCCTAACAACAACTATTAATGTCGATATAACTAGCAAAAATATTTCTTGCCTTCTACAGCTAAAACTTGAGATTTTCAGAGCAAATGAACCTCGGGAATTCGCTACCTAGGTTGCATTGAGGGTTTACTGAAAATATTCGTTGATTATTGTAAGAAAGGGGCTTTTACTATTGCTAATGAATTTCATTATTTCTGAGCAACGTTGGCGTGATTTGAACAGCAGAGTTTGTAAGTTGTTATTCATATGTGTAGGCAAGAAGTTTTAAAATGTTTTGATTTTTAACTGCTCATTTGACAGACATGTTCTCATGTTTCTATACTACGGAAGAATTTAGGTCGCTATTTATAATGATATCCGTACAAGGCACGCAATTACACTCTGTGAGCAGAACTTAGAATTTTTTAATATTAAACCCCGTGGTACTTACTATAAAAGTTAGGTTTAACAGCATTAATTCCTATTAAAGTAGTTGTATTTTAAATAAATCCACTTTTCTGTATTGCCGATCATTATCAGTGGCTCTGGTAGAAGCAGTAACTGAACTACTGTAAACATTATTTAGATTAACTACGTATAAAAATTATTTATAATTATTATACAACCGTTAAATATATTCTAATACTGGTCTCTCTTCCGCGGAAGCTCATGTAACATATATATATTGTGTGTGTGTCTAAGATTTATATCTAAATAGGTTGTATGTAATGTTGTCCCCCCTAAGACTTTAGGACAGGGTTGTGGGAGCAATTCTGTTTTTATCTTTATAGTCCAGGTCACATGAGGGAGATTAACCCTTATCCTGCTAACGTGGAGATTATGGTGAGCTTCTAATAATGTCAGCAAGTGGCAGGTGCGATTTAATTCGGCGTTTAAAGGGTTAACTAAACAATTTCTTCCGTTTTTTTTTTAGTGGTCAATATAACATGTGCTGTCTCAATTTTCGGAACTGCAATTTAAATTCTCATTGTTATTTTTGGTTAGTTATCTGGTAAATCGCACGTTAAAAATAGTTACTTCTTCGTATTGATAATTTTTGTCTAAATGGTTTTATTTTTGTAACGGCAATGTGCAACGCCTCGTTACTGTACGTAGTGGCACTGTTAAAGGGAAATTCTTCGTGCTTCAATATAATGTCCTTTTCATTGTTGTAATTTTATGGGCATAGTTTTAGTAAACTCCTTTTTTTTTCTTCTTTTAAACAATTCTGAAATATTCCTTCTACTTCAATCGAATGAGCGTAGTATCAAGTATAATCACTGATGTTGACACACAACCAGTCTGCTTATTTACGATGATTAGGACGTAATGGTTGTATCATTGAAATCATGTTATTAGGTAAAAAACAAAAAACAGATAATCTAATGCCTCAATCGTATAGAATTTCCTTCTTGGTTCATAATAAGAAGGCTCGGAGACGGAATTTTGCAACTGAGGTAGGTCTTGGGTTCCTCAGTCCTTCCATTGGTGCGATATCCAACATCGAATCTGTATTTCAATATTTCAATATTTCAATATTTCACATTCTTTTGTAACTTACTATTTACTAATTACGTCATAGTTAACATCATGTAGTACCTGTTGCTAGCAGCGGCTTTAAATTAATGGCAGAATACGGACTGCACATACTGCAACGCTGGAAAATCCGTTTCTTCATTTTTGTCTGTGTACGCTAGCATACAGACTGAAACATCAGACATCTGCCTTAAGACAGCGATGTGGCTTTACCAAGATATAAGCAGTACGGATGAACTCATTAAACTACTTGCTTTGACGCAGCTCGCGTTCCCATAGCAGCGCCATTCTGTCAGCTTAAAAACCCATTGGATTTCACTTCTCAAACAAACGTGCAGTTTGTGTGGGCAGTAGGGCAAGGACGAAAGGAAAATTTTAATACTCAGTACACACTGCCCATCCATGCAGAAGAGACAGGTATCGGAACCCGTGAGCAAGGGGGATTGCTTGCTGGATCCAAATCAAATATCAGAGCTGACTGTGGCCAGCAAGGGAGATAGACCCCTTTGCGATGTCGTTGCTATGAAGGACGAAGAATACTGTGAAGTAGATTTACTTGAACCATATTTACGATCGAAGAGCGGGTATTTAGTGTGTTCCAGTACTCAGGCGCCAAGTAGTCCGGATTCAGCTAGTACCTCTGCAGAAGCTGATGGTGTTCAGTGTAGGCAGGATCCACAGACACAACAGTCACCAAACTCGCGTGAACACTTCCCTCTCACCTTCAAAGGAGCCAAGAGGAAAGAATGACAGTGAAGTATCACACATCAATTAGGGATCTACGCCACGTAGCGTTTCATGTTGTGTTTCGCTGGGAATGTCATAATGCTTGTGGTGAAGACTAAGAAATGTCACCACTCGTGCATGGACAGTATTGAAGATGGATCTTCTCCACAACTTGATATAACTAAGGCCGATATGATTGTGTTCTGACAATAGCCATACAAATCTAACATTGTTTACGAGACCAACTGACAGACTTTTGAGCAAAAAATGGACCACATTTACACTCTAGTCTACAGCAACGTGATGTGACGAAACAGATATTTACACGTACTTCGGTTTTTGTATTTCACTGAAAGAGGAATGAAGCTGACAGAACGGAAGAAAATTACGACGGGTTGTGTAAATTAGGTTTCGTATTTGAAACTCTGAACAAAACATTTTCTAAACTTTACAACGCTTCAGAAAGTGTAGCAATTGACGAAGTGCTTCTTGTGTTCTTAAAAGGAAGGGTGATTTTCAAACAATATATTTCAAAGAAACAAAAGCTTTCTGGAATGAAAATTTACCAACTTTGCTAATCAACTATTTATGTATGTTACATCAAAATTTACTTGGGGAAGGACAGACAAAGCAATTGACAGTAACTCAAGCTATTGTGACCGAACTGACGAGGAAGATAGAAGGATAAGACTACAAAGTGCACATGGTCAATCATTTCCTCCCCATAAATTTTCTATAATTTGACAAAGAAAAACATTAATTGTGAAGCTCTCTGTTTGAGAGGAAGGATATGCCAAAGGACCTAAGACACAAGACAGTGAAACTCAGATGGGGGACATTCGAGTAAGGACTCAAGGCCGACTGGACAGCAGTACAGTGGATGGACAGAAGTGACGTTTGCAGGTTGCCTAACATAGACGATCCGTCACAAGAAACAAATTTCCACGATGAATAGCGCAACGTAATAAAGCCGAAGAGTGTGGTGGATTATAACCGTCACAATGCTTAAGTAAACAAGGGTTACGGAATGGCTAACAGTTACTCATCCAGGCGTTGGACATGGAAGTGAGCGAAAAACCTGTTTTTCCTTCTATTCGATTTGGCCACTCTGAAGAATTACATCCTTCCTATTTCGTGTGGTGGGAAGAAAATTTCACACAGAGATTTTCTACTCGTCCTTCTGAGGAACGTGCTGGTAGTGGCTGCACACGAACAGCGGAGACAGGCCTGTAGGGAGAACACTCACTGCTTCTGCGAAGATGTAGCTTCCATAAGCACTGGTCTGGTGCATCCCAATTGTGGAGCTGCAGCATATGCTCTGCGAGAAGTGTGACATGGAAAGTAACGCGTGAAATGTGTCAAGTGTGATGTGGTTTTATGTGTCGCTAAAACGTGCTTTGTGGGATATCACACAAAGAAGTCTATGTAAAAGTATTCACGCGCAAACTTCTGTACACACATTTGAAGCGTGCGACCAAAATATAAGTAAAAGGAAGTGGATTTTACGCAATTTTAGATATTTTGTGTATTTAGGCAATAAGGTTAAGTACAGAATTTTTAGACATGTCCACAATCTTTGTTTCATTTCGCGCAATTTTCCGTTTAGTGCAGAAATTTATAACTTATATTTTAAAAAAATACTGACCTTCTTCTTGAAGTTTGCGCTAAAAATTAAATACCTCCAAACTCCGCCCCCCCCCCCTCCGCGAAAACTTGGTAGCGCTGAAATCAGCATTCGGAATTAAATCTGGTCGTTTTAACCTTAGTATTTAATACGTGTTTGCCGTGAGACTTCTCATTACTTTTAAGTACTTTCTGTGCTAATTACTCAAGACCCAGACAAGTTTCCCTGCTGCCTAGGACTAACCTCTTGCAGCTGTGATAAAGAATGAATAACAGCTAGCATTTTGATTTAAAAATGAGACTGTTTCCAATACCCGCCTGCCTTTAGTATCTCTGTTTTCCAGTTCGGATCATTTTACATCTCTCTTCAATAATAGGATACCTTGTACAAAGAATAAAATCATCTGCATGAGAAAATGGAAAGAAATTAATTTTAAGAAGGCCACGCCCTCTTATATCGACAGACAATATTAAAAACTGAATTTTATCATTTGCCGGACGAAATACGGGACTTTTGATGCATCAGTGTCTATTTCAGGGTGGATATTCCAATATCAGAAATAGACTTTACACATTTATGAAAGTGGATATTTGAATTACGGTCGTCTGGATTTTCACACTATGCACTCTTATGGGTACATATGAAAGTTTCGAAGGAGTACGCTGTCTCCCTCTTCAGTATCGATGTGTGTTGGGCGAGTGTGCGGCCAGATTATATAGAGAGGATTTTCTGAGTGACTACCTGCTAAGTCACATGCATTTATTTCTTCATAGAAATACCATATCGCAAGCACCAAATCGCGTTCCATATATTGTGAAAATATATGTCCGAATGTGTAACAAATCATTCAATATACTTGTTTATTAAGTTGCGGTTCTTTCAGTCATCTCTCTTAATTTATAAGTCGAGAACAATCCTCTGTCTATTGCAAGTTGGACATTGTATTCTTTACAGTTCTTAGCAGTTACCTTTTATACCCGAAGGCCCTTATTTATTTTCGTTGAACAACCTTGCATTTTAGTCCTGTGTTAGTGTTGTTGCTCTTTCAATTTTTTGCTCCGATTTCCTTTCCTCGGTCTCGAGCCTATGTAACCATTTTTATTTTCCTTCCTTCAAAATACCACATTATTTTATCATTCATTGTGTGGTTACTTCAAAAAGCTGTATAGAGTTTTCTTGAGAAATTAGATATAAAAGAAGGAAAATTCCAGCAATTATTTCAAACGTTAGTTAAAAATTGCTATTTTCTTCTCCGGCATGGAGACTGAAAGATTAAAGCGATTTTATTTGGCAGAATAACACAGCTTGCGGGCAGACTCTCGAAACAAGCCTTCAAAACTTTAAAGCAAAAAATACAAAATACCCGAGTGCTTCGGGATGCTATCTGTTATTTCTTTATGCAAATTATATTAATAAAAGTATAAATGTAAATATTACGTATTATATGTAAATAAATGCAATATATTGTGTTAATATCCGTTTTGATTAACTGTAAATGCTTGTTCATTATTTCATTATTTGTATTTGTAAGGGAGGGAATTCATAAATAACGGAATCTTATTTGGTTAGAACGTAACAAATGTCGTGAAAAATCTGGTAACTTTCAAGAATATAAATAAGAAAATTAGATTAATATATCACAGCAACAAAACTATTTGGTTCTTATACTGGAACTATAAAAGACGTAACGGAACAGAAGCAGGTCAAGTGATTTTTTGAATGTCCAGAAATCTGGATTGCTGCTTACCTTCTCTTTTTGGAATAACTGATGAGTTGGGCAGTTCAGAGGTTTTCATCTGCAGATTAATGGGGAGTTATTCTTCATCCGGTGGCAAAGGGGTTTCGGTTAACATCAGAAACGTGTCTTCTTCTTTATAAAATATCAGCCTCAATTCAGCTCTTGGATTAAGCGTTCGATATCATTCGAGCCTATCTTTTTATATCTCACCATGCGTGCACCGAATCATATTTTTTACAGGTAGAAAAGTGCCAAATTTCTTCCACAGACAAATTAATTTTGAACAGTGGCAACCTAATTTTGATGGTAATGAGTGCTCATGTTATTTGAAACTTAAGACAAACTTTTTAAAAATATGCAATTTAGGCATGTATTTCCTTTGTGACACGATGCGTCATGTCAGAAGAACCACTTGTCATTATCCCTCTTTTCGATGTGCCGCTCTTGCATTCATCATGGGAAAAAAATGCGAATAATATGAAGCGGGCATTTGCTATTTGTTGACTGAAAGAAAACTTATGATTCAGTTATGAGGGAGGTTTTGTATAATATTGTCATTGAATTGGTTATCCACCATATAACTGGCAAGGATAATAAAAGGGTGTCTGACTGAAACCTACAGTTGAATTCAGGTATGCAAACATTTGTGTGACATGTCTCCAGTTCAGAATGGAGAATGGCTTGAAACAAGGAGATGCTATGTCGCCTTTACTTTTGAGCTTCGCTTTAGATTATGCCATTAAGAGGGTTAAGTACGCCAAAATGGCTTGAAATTAAATGGTAAACATCAGCCTTTGGTTTATGTTGATGATGTTAATATATTGAGTGGAAGCATACGTACTGCAAAGAAAAGCACAGACGCTGTAGTAGTTGTTAGTATGGAGACTGGATTCGAAGTAAATGCTGATAAAATTAAGTACATGATGATGTCTCGAGATTAGAATGCAGGATAAAATCAAAATATGAAGACTGATGATAGTTCCTTTGAAAGGGTACAAGAGTCTATATACTTGAGAACAACCTTAACACATTAAACTTTCATCCAGGAAGAAATTAAGAGCAGGTAGAAGTCAAGAAATGCTTGGTATAATTCAGTTTAGAATGTTTTGTCTTCCATTTTGATATCCAAAAAATGTAAGGTTTAAGACATGCAGAATTATAACATACAAAATCTTGCCTGTTGTTTTCTGTGGTTGTGAAACTTGGTCTCTCATATTGAGGGCTACCTTATAAATAGGGGTTGCCACGATTACCGGTTCTCTGTGTGGTATTTGCGGAGGCTGAAGGAACTTTAAGAATCTACTTTGGTCTACACCGATTCCGTTATGGTTAGCAGTAAGACATCTTCAAGAGATCCAAAAACTCTAAGAATAAAGAATAATCCTAGGTTACAAAAATACCGTGGGGGCACACGGTTAAAAGGAATCATGGTTTTCAAACTGTTCCTAGAACATATCGAATTCCTTCACTTTGTTTGTATAAGAGTGCTGTAACCCAAAGGCGGACCCAAAGTGTCAAATTTAGCTAGCTCACGCAGAAAACGTTCAGCATCGACTGCTTTCTAAAGCAGGGTTGTCATGTTTACTGCACTCCAACTTTTGCTGTGAAAAAACACAAGTTGAAAGAACATTTTATCATCTGTTCTCAATATCAGGTCTACTAAGTTTGCCGGGTTGAAAGATAAAATTAAAGTTTCATTGTTCTAAAAATCAACCAGTCACTTGAAAAAGAGACTTTGGAATATAGCAAGAATATTACCGCAGCCAGTCATGTGACCGACACGAATATGAACACAAGATTTCAGAATAAACTTATCTGGTCTTCACTCGGAACTGACACTTAAATTATTAAATTATATTAGAAATAATTTATCCACAAAGGAATCCACTATTATTCTACAAAAGCAAAATAATCCTGTACTAAAATGTGCAAAAAGGAAACCTATTGCAATCTGGAACTTAGGTGTGGGGGAGACACATGGCACAGTCGTCCCGGGCTGTAAAGTCTGCAAGAGGTGGCAAAATGGGGGTTTCGAATAAAATAAATTTCATTTTCTGGCTCAACAAATTATTTTCTTTTGCCAAATAAAATGAAACTCAATAACTCACTGTGGGTTTTTTAAAGTCTATAATTCCTGCTGGGGACATACATTGTATTTACTAGATTCAGATGCCAAAAGATGCCAAAAAGGCCTACCTACACTATTAACTGCAGTATAATATGGATGTACAACACCATAGCTGCCTTATCTTGTAACGTATACAGTATTTCTTAAGCAGACTTTGGAAAAAATTAGCTTTCATTTTTCCTGAAAATTTAAGAGTTTGTTATTAATCCGGTTTCACGTAAAAAACGCTATATTTTCGTCACGCTCATTAAGCTCCAAAAACACTCTCTCTTCTCTTTGCTTCCCCTTACATCTTGTTTTAATTGGTTTTACCTGATACGTTCTTATATAAAAGAAATTTCTAGTATTTAGCCACAAATTTCAATTATTATTAGTTTCTTTGAAGTACAAAGTTAAATGTAAATGAGTGCCCTAAGGACAAGCCTTTCTCCCTGCTTTCGATTGATCCTCTGGATATAAACGAACACTTTGTATCAAGGTATTAGACAGAAGTATTTAGCACAATCAACTGTATCTCTCTTATTGGGTACGGAGCTACCCCAAACTCGAACGTGACGCAAGTCAACACAGCAGGGCCCACGCTTGCTGAGGTCTTTGAGAAGACTGCAAAGGATTCGTGTTTTTTTGTAATGTGAAATAATCTAAAGGAAGACACAGACTTAAGACCCCCCAGGCAAAAGTGTAAGAATAATGGTTTCGGAAATACAAAACGCTCCGTAAATGCAGAACAAAGAATAATTAAAGTGTTGTTATTTGTTCTGTCTTATTAAAATTAAATATAAAACTACTTTTAAAAGTATATTTGCTAGTGCATAGAGACAAGCAGAAGGTCTTCATTTTTTATTCGGGAAAAATGAATGTGGGTATTCGTGAAATATATTGGGGGTATTTTCTGTACGTAATATTGCAGTTCTAGGGTTGGAAATACCGAAAAGAAAGATTCGTGATTAGATAAATTTAAACTAATTGTTTACTTCCTTTCATACAAAGGATATGACAATGGATTTCCCTTTCTTTTATCACTAATGCGTTTCTTTTGTGCATATTCTCGGAGAATTCAGACACAAATATGACAGTTATGTAACATTTGTTTGATCTTGTATTTTAAAAAAAGTTGTTTACGTCACACGCAATTAAGAATCGTCTTACATATTTTATGCATTTGTGGTTCAGGAAGACCTTCGTTTTGCTTTAGACATTTGAGCCAAGACTGTGTTTTCCTTAAACATGAAGTGCCGTTGTTCTCGTTTATTGTGTCATGTTGAAGTCTTGTTATACGCTTCTGTCTCACTTCCAGACAGACCAAGAAATAACAGAGGGTAAGGGAATTAAATGAAGAAACAAGAATTCAGGTAAGAATCCGGTAACAGTAAGACAGGAAGAAGGAATGGTAGGGGGTGATAAATTACTGCAGTGCTACAGTTTTCTCAAAAGCAAATCGGTTACATTCTGCAGGGGCGCTACGTCACAATATGGGTTCAAGCCGCGTTAGTAAAACCTCTCAACTAATCCTGTCTTCCTCTTGAAAGTTCTGAAAGAAGACGAAGGCTCCAGCCTCAGCGTGTTCCGATGTGTTAGTCTGTCTCCTTTATGGACCGACAATTCAGTGTCTCATCTCCGAAATTATGTAACCTTTCTGCGAAACTTAAGAAACTAAATAAAAAAGGAAATCAACACAAAATACCAAATAACTCTTTGCCTCTCTTTATGTACACTTCACAAAAAGTGAATAAAAGGAACGAACAGTTGCATGGTCACATCTGTCCGTCAGTGTACCTAGCTGTTCCGTGTCACTGTTCAGCCCTTACGTTACATCAGCCTGATGAAAAGCGTTCGGGCAAGCACCGTCTATTCCAGTTACCCACTTTATCCCTTCCCGTTGTACTACCATACCTGAAAGCCTGACACTGGTTTTTACTCACTCTTGGTTTTGCCTCCTGAAGGATCAGGATAGTGTACATTCGGTTTCAGCTTCGTTTTCTAGATCCTGCTTGGCGACTTCCGAAGACAGGCCAGGTGTCCCTCTGCTGACTTCATGTGTGTATTACATTTACGTTGTATTGCAGACTTATGTTTTCTAAGGTAATGAAGTTAACTAAGTTTTCTTATCACGAAGTCAGCCAGGCCATTTGACTTGCGAGTGTTCAGCCTCACTACTCTGGTACATTATGTAAGTAAGATAATCAGAGTTCTGTCAACAAATTATCTTTATTATTTATTAAATTGTATCTTTAATATTTTCCTTTGTATGCTGTTACTGGCACTACTGGAATGCTTCCAAAGTGTACATGCTCTTGTGTGTGGGTGTGGTGCAAGTGAGGTGGTAGCATTCGATGTGAGTCTTCTATGTGAGATGTGTTTCTTGCACTCTCGGAATGCTAACAAGGTTGACATAATGCTGTGTGGGTGGGGCGAAGGGTTGAGGATTATTTAGTTGAATTTAATGAAATCCTGTTTTACGAATAGAGAATTTGAACTTAAATTTGTTAGGGAAGTGTAAATTTGGTCCGAAGTGCTGCCGTCTAGAAACAAACGCCATGAAATTTCATGGATATAAATGGAAGTTTCTCAGGAAACGATTGACTGCTTTTCATTCATGTTTCTACATTTACGGTTGTAGCAGAAGTTTCGTATAATGCAGTCGTCACTAGGCTATCTGCCAAGGTATATGGCGCCAAGTGTGTAGTCACTTCTGCCTAAGCTAGTCCATGTCAGATTTGTGGTGAATAAAATTACACTCTTTTCTCCAAAAAAAAAAAGTCGACTTCCCGTGTCAATATCATTCCTTCAACTAATGCTCAGTACTCTGAATTCATCTACCATCCACGTTCTTCTTTTAACCTATATCCTGTTAACGTGGAAAATATGGTGAACTCCTAATAACGCCAGCAGATGGCAGATGGGATTTAACTCGGCGTTTGAAGGGTTAATCTTACCAGCTGAAAACACCATTAAGTAAAACACTGCTATCTCTACATGACTTCAATTCCCAGAAAAAAAATCATCTTGATTTCCACAGCGACAGCCCAAAATTTCACATGATTTTTATTTGTATGGGTTCGGCACAACTTCAACTTTACATGACGGTCTAATATAAATACATTTTCGGGTATGAAATTGATAG
>Ga0123354_10003358_pt1 | contig 22060 bp, 19 predicted proteins | sample TergutLab28metaG_2_FD_97872 | JGI IMG/M metagenome (GOLD analysis project Ga0123354, IMG submission 97872) | Labiotermes labralis P4 segment gut microbial communities from Petit-Saut dam, French Guiana - Lab288 P4 | ecosystem: Host-associated > Arthropoda: Insects > Digestive system > Gut ... | reverse complement strand
GAGTACGGTAATGAACCTTCGGGTTCCATGAAATGCGGGGAATTTCTTGACTAGCTGCAAACCAGTTAGCTTCTCAAGAAGGACTCTGCACCATGGAGTAAGTAAGTAAGTAAGTAAGTAAAAGGTATAAAGATAAAGTTCTCCCTAGAACAGGCCGCGAAGGCCAAAAGGAGGAGTAGAGGTATAGCTCTACTCTTTCCTTAACCTCGGCGTTAGATGGGGTGGTCAACGCCACGTTCCGGCCGCTTTACCCCCGGGAAATACCCTGTACCCATTGTACAGGAGGCTGGGTGGGTTCCAGGGCCGGTCTGGACGGGTCCACAAAATCTCGCCCACACCTGGATTCGATCCCCGGACCGTCCAGCCCGTAGCGAGTCGCTATACTGACTGAGTTATCCTGGCCCCTATACTAGTAGAAATAGCAACGTAAAGGAAACTGCTAACAACTAGCACTGCACTTGTTGACACAGGCCAGTGCAGTCTGGACAGAAATAAAACAGTAAGCAGAGTGCGGGAAGCCTCGAGACTTGTCATCCCTAACGTACATGGAACTTCTTTCCTTGGCTTCACCAGTGCACGGCACAACTTGTTCAGCATTTCTTTATAATTAAGATAAATCTGCTGAGATTTCAACGGAAGTGGTGGTGCACAAAATCACTAAAGACATGAATTTCTGTGAGCCTGTAAATAGACTTGTATAGGGGGAAAAAAACCCAGATTCGTCAACATCTAAAAGTCGGTTTACATTGGTAATCCACTATGACATTTTTTCTTGAATCATCCAGAATGAATTCAAAGGACGAGACAAAATCCATTTACGTTGTTCATAAACACTGAAATGGATATTTCATTTCAGAATTTTGGCAACTGAACTCGTGAATGTAGGCATCAATGTTGTTCATGAAAAGCCAATCAATTAATGTAAAAAAATAGAAAATATGCCTTTGTTTACACTGCAGTCCGTGGAAAACAAATGCCACGCAGGAATTAATGTGCTTTTTTGAACCAAAACAATTTTGGCACAATAGAAGTCGTGTAGACCTGTGCCATTCCCCTCTCCCCTCCCCCCATTTTATTGCCTTATTTAGCTCAGCAGTATAACTAGTAGGAATTGTTTTGATTTTCAGTTGTACGTCCTCTACGACTGGGTTCCGTAATATAAACTTGTGCACAATGCCATCTAGTGCATTTTCACAAGCTGTTGCGTTGCTGTAGTGTTCAGATTGTGTACTCCACAAGGGCTAATGATTTTTCATAAACTATAAAAATGGCCGTTCTTCCATTTAAAAAACAATATTAGGTTATTTTAAAATGGAACAATATGAAAGAAACCCGAGTCAAACAGGAGAAGCATTCCGTGTTCACTGCAGAGAAACGTGCAATGACATATTTGTTTACATCTTTCACTTTCGAAGATTCATCCAGTATCACTCATTCAGAGTGTACACCAAAGTTGGTCGCGGCCAGCTTCTTTTGTCCTTCATCTTGGATGACCACTTTTGATAGATGGACTAACTTATTTGCATTGATAACTTTTAGTGATTCATCCGAAGCGGTGATAATTCAAAGTGAACTTGCCTTTATTTCATTAACAGAGATGGGTTATATCATCCCATATCTGTAGACCTATATGCTGCATGCATTTTAAACCCTGGTAGCTTCTGAACTGACCTATTTTCACAAAATTTACAGGAATGTGGTGTTATACATCAACACACATTCAGAAACTTTAATTGTCTTCGATGAAAATGGTAACATGACGACATTAAACATAAGCAAACTTACAATGCAACGACACACTAATCCACTCTGCATGTACATGAATCCTCGCCCTGCAGCAGTGTTATAAGGAACACACTGTAACCGACTGCATTCTCTGCGGTAACAGTACTTTGGCAGCAGCACGAGGAAACCGTTCAACAAAACACAATCAATCTGCAAATAATTGGCACCAGTAGGTCACCAAGAGGCGTAGCAAGCTCTGTTGTGTGTTTCTTAATTCCAACCACGCTCGTCATTGTTAAACTGGGTGAGGAGGGGCACTGAAAAGGAGAGGCGCTACCAATGAATTGTATGTACACACCCGCACACACACACACACGCGCGCGCGTTTGCTTGTAACTATATCAGTGTTTCCCAACGTTTCTTCCGTGCAGGGGACCCTAAAATAATTCTTTGATATCTTGAGGAAATATTAACTACGAAAACAATTACAGACCAGAAAAAAAAAGAGGCAGTAGGTAGCGCACGGAAATTATTTCAGAATATCCAATTGCTGAAAAAAAAATTCTCGCGGTTTTTCCGAAGTTATTTGGAATTTTTCGCAGCACTTCACATTGTTAGTGTGTTTAGTCTACGATTTCTGGCGGGATCCAGGTTGGGAAACACTGATATATAATTTGCCTGACGAAGATGCAAATCAAGTCCATTACCGCAAGACTCGATACGTGCAGTCCATTCCGGAGTATTTACTGTGTAGTCAATGCGCAAGGGCAATGAGGTTTGGGTCCCCCTCTAGAATATTCATAAAATACGCAAAACAGAAAAATATATACGAAAGGTAACACACACAAAAGTAAATTGTTCTTACAGGTAAAACCTTTTTGGCTCCTACATCACTAATTAGAATGGAATTCAGTGAAATTGAAGAAGTAAAATTGTGTGCACTGTATGAGAGCGGTTGCCCGCGTGTGACGAAAGAAGACTTGTTAGGTTGGCATTACTGTCTTTGTAATGCAAGAAGGTTACCCAGGACTCTTCCCCGGAAGTCAAGCATTCGGGGTCTGCTGTTGACCACTCAGATCCATGTATAAGGTCGAAATTAAAATTGAGTGGAACTATAACTCCATTCCACCACACGCCTTCGTGGCTTGTACAGGGACTTCATTTTTGTGCAGCGACAATGGCTACGGTTTTCCCTAAAGTTCAAATGCATATCGCCTTCTCTGATTGTATTATCGTGTGTCTACTATGAATCAAGACATTCCAGCGCCAGTGGACGGAAGTGACAAGCACCTGACGCGTGTGTTCTTTGCACCCTGGCCGTGTGATTGCTTCTAGCTGTTTTGTATAGCCTTATTATGGAAGTTAACAACGTGAATTGGAACGCTGGTTCCAAAATTTTTCTGGATTTTAAACCCTTATATATTATCTGTAAGCACAGTTCCTCTCTGCACAACTTTCACATTCCCACTACATTCCCAAAGCTTTATGTGGATGTGGAGGAATGTACACGAACACAGAACAACAAAAATATATTTCGAGGAATGTTGCCGGTTTCAAGAACGTAACGGTGACTGAGGTGAACCGTGATATATCGAGCTAGGTTTAAAGTAAATTTCGGACATCCCATTACAGAGAGCTAAACCGCCCAGTTAACCTCACAAACGAGTAGACAATCCCTTCTTCTCTCCAGTTTTCTCCATTTATGGTCCGGTTCTTTTGATGCTGTGTTAATGGCTCTTCCATTGCGTGGCAGCCAATTAATGCAAAATACATGATGTGGTACAGAAGCAAAAATGGCGGAAAGTATATGCAGATCACATAACTCGCATTATATCGCTTACATTTCTTTGTTGTCTATAAATATACCTACGCATATTCAAAGAACGTAATCTCCAAAGTTATAACTTGCGTGTTTGATCAGTTTTACAGAAAATACGTAACATCTTTAAGGACTTATTGGATAGGAGATTAGGTGAAAAAAAATATTACGAATTTGGATCTAGTGGTTGTGACAGTTTGAACATAAACGTAAAGGTAAATATATTTCTGGTATTAATTTCTGTTAAAGCCTGAGTCGGCCCAAGGGTCATAGTGCGGCTGGAAGGATTAAGTCAACGAAATATCCAAATGACTCAATCGGGAAGCGAAACCGCGACCTTCTGGCTGTAGCGCAGTGCCTCTACCAACTGCGCTACCGTGCACCCCCAAATTTTGAACATAAATATCTCCAATGTGTATAAATAAAAATCTGATTACACATAGTTTATTTTTAACAAAAGAACATGAAAATTCGGGCTACATCAGTGACTTTAACGCCTGGTTCGAACAGTAAATTAATTCAGATTTTATCAAAGCTTTTTTATTACAAAGTGATGCACAAGAAAATCGTTTTTAAAGGAGTATTAAATTTTACCTCAAAATAATCCGGATATTTTTAAGTTCATGAAATGGAAATTTCAGATCTTGGGTAAGATAAAATATACTGGACAAATATGAAATGTCTGAGCTACATAGCTTACTGGCAATAATTCAGTGTTGGATTTAGATAGCCCACTTGCGATACTTCCGTATTTCAGTGAGATATAAACTACGAAAGTAAGTCTAGGCTTCAATCAGGCAATTTGCTGCCAACTTTGCGGTAGGGAACCGTCGTTATAACAGTCCACTGGAAATATTTCATTACTCCACAGAGATATTCTGATGTATGATTCATGTAATAACTCGTAGATATTTCAACGTGAGAGATCACGTAACATATTGGCTTTGTTTCATTGTTCTAATTCGAGAATAACTTGCTGGAGATATTTGAATATTTGAGTCACGTGTAACGCACTGAAGACATTTCAGGTCATGGAATATTACCGGCACTTCCGCGACTCCAGCGCCTGAAGTAAGAAAGCAACGCGTTTGAAATTCCCGACAGCTTAGTTAAACATCTGCCACCTGACAGAAATTCAGATCTGAATGGTACAGGCGATTCAGGGACTTCAAATGCCTGAATAAGTATTAAGTACTTAAGATTTCAACGGCTTAACAGAAGACTGTGTACTAAGATGGAGTGCAAAGTGCCCGCTAGGCGGATGGTGTATTTGAAACGTTTCAGTCTCTAAATAAAACAGTTAATTTGCATTCTTAGAAGAAAAGTAATTTGCTTGATAGATTCCAATGCCCAGTGAAAGAGTAACTTTCGATGTTTGTACATCTTCGCATATTTCAAAACCAAAATTAAAGAGTGCTAGATACACAGAGTACAAAATTGAAAAACATTAAACGCTAAGTTTGTCCCTCGAGTAATTCCGTCAAATGCATGTAGTCGTCACACCAACAGATTGTTCTGGTAGATGTAGAACACAGGAAGTGCAAAAGCAATGGACAAATCAGCATATAGTGTTGCCCTCATGCGGGTGAAATAACAATCAAGGCGGTATATTACATCATGCCTTAACATGAAGCACAGCTCTTTTACATCATCTAGTGATATCCTACTCCAGGCTCTTGGACAGCAATTCCGGATGACGCACGTGTATTTAACCAACACTGGCTTGGTGGTGGTGGTGGCAGCGGCGGCGGCGGTGTTAGTAGTAGTAGTAGTAGTAGTATTAGTTGTTGTTGTTGTTGTTGTTGCTGTTGTTGTTGTAAGCAGTAGGAAAAATTTATTATTGTAGTTGCTCCTGCGTCGAACCCACGGGCCATGAGAGTGCACAAACTACGTTCTGCAACCGCCTGTAACCCGCTATCCCCTCACCCCTCTAGTATCTCCCGCGTACGAATCCGTTTACAGCGATTAAGTCAGCCCTTTGCGCAGTGCCATAAGATTGCGATCGGGCTCTGCCAACTCTTCGGAGCAACCTGCTGCATCTGTCTTTATTGAAAACAAATTGCACGATGTCACAAGATCATAATGTGGATACACAGCGTGAGGAACATTCAGAGACTTCTTCACACTTGCACTGCCAAACCCGCTGCAAATTATGCACATCCGAATGATGCGTTACAAATGAATCAGTGACAATGGGAAGGTTGAATTAGGTCATGACCGCCAGCCACCGCTCAAAGACAAGGTCAGACAACTGCCGCAACAGTTCGTGCAGCGACGCAAACATAACACTCGTGACTCCCTCGCTGCACCGCACGCTCTTTCAGTGAGGCACTGAAATGAGTCCCTGGTTATGAATGGATTGGCAGGATCACATCAGGCTTATACAAATTAAGTTCACGGCAAACTTACAGTAATGACAATTTCGTCACTCAGTTGCAAATCGGTTGTATCGTCTACTTGTGCTGTCTTTCACCTTCCTTCACTCTCTGTGTTTAATTTGTTAATTTCTTCTCTCTGCCGCTCGAATTCTTTCATTCCTCCACTCATTCCTTATTTTTCTTCCCTTTGTGTATTTCTTTGTTTCTTTGCTGTTTTAAGCACGATTATTAAACAGACATTGTAGTCCAAGCGTCAAGACCCTAAAATTTGCTATTCGAAATTACTGTCAACAATTCTGTTTGCAGTGTGTGTAACTGTGAAAGCTGAGGAAAGTACATATGATAGCAGGTCATCAGAAAGGTGATGGGATGGGAAAGTTGACCCTGTGCGTCGTAACGGTGTACAGTGGGAGTGGCCTTAATGATTCACGCATTCTTACTATCGGCACTCAAATGAGGTGAATGGTCACTTCATGCTGCAGTAAATTTGTCCCCAGGGAAGGAGCGCATGATGATCGTTGGATTTAAATGTTGGCGGTCCAGGACCAGTAATAGTGAAGGCGTCGAAAACTCTTTAGACAAAATGTAAAATGAAAATTGCACCAAGTCAAGAAGGCCACAGCACGCTCAAAATAATATAATATGCAAAAATGACCGCCCTGGCAAAGTGTAATAAATTATACTCAAAGGAAAAGAGTTCTTCATCAGACACTAGCAGCTTCCCAGTCAAGAAATTTCCTATTTGTTACGGAAGTCGAAGCTTCTTTACCATGTTCACAGTTCACATCTCGCGAGTGGTCGTCAACGTCCCTATCTACAAGAATTCAGTCCAAACCTAAAGCATATTATTTCTTTAAAACCAATTTTATTATTGCCTTAGGTCAGTGACAGGCCGGGATAGCGTAGTTGGTATAGCGACTCGCTATGGGCTGCAGGGTCCGGGGATCGAATCCCGCTGGGGGCAAGATTTTCCGCACCCGTCCAGACCGGCCATGGGGCCCACCCACCCTCCTATACAGTAAGCACCGGGTCTTTCCCGGGGGGTAAAGTGGCTGGGTCGTGACGTTGACCACCCACCCAATCTAATGCCGAGTTTAAAGAAAGAGTAGGGCTACACCTCTAATCCCCCCTCGGCCTTCGTGGCCTGTTCTAGGGTGAACTTTACCTTTACCTTTACCTGTACCTTACGTCAGTGACAGGATTTCCAGAGAGGTTTCTCTTCCCTTCGACAACCTAACATTGAAACACCATAGATCCTTTTTTCAGAAAGTTATAATAATTTTTCTAGCATATTCTATCAAAAATTTATGTGTTTCTGTGAAAGACTGAAATCTTCAAACTCAATAAGAGGGGGCACAATTTTTCACAAAAATTATTAACCATTTTTAAATCCTAGGCATCAACCGTGTGACACAGAACAAGTTCCATACAAGCGCCACGGTGCAAAATTTACTAGCCCGGGCGACAAGACGCATCGGCTTTGTGTAACGCTGCGCTGTAGTATCTAATGTTTCTGAACCCTGCACACAACGCTGAAGACCCTCAACTAGAAAGGCCGGAATCTGCAATAATATTCTTATTCGGACTGAGGAAATCTGAACACATTGCACTATCCAAAACACCACGCTGCTATGTTCAGTCAACATGGAAAAGAAAACTTGACCTTAATTGAGCTTACAAACGTAATAGGATTGCCTATATCTTCCTACCGGTAAGGTCTACTCTGTTATTAACTTTAACCTTGAAGCAATTTATAGCAGCTTCTAAGAAGACTGCCCAAACTCTCAATTACTTTTCAGAACCATAGCAAGGCGAAGTGCTCCAACAAAGGCCAGAAGTAATGAACCATCTGCACTAAACAGAACTACAGAACTGCTGTCGAGCTTCAGTTGAATCTTTGACCTGGGTGTGGATAATCCAAACAAGGTGCTGGTTTAGAGTTTAGCATTGCCTGTTACGTTTATGTGGAAATAAACATAAACAACGGAACTTGTGTGTTACGGTCGGCAATACAGGCTCACATGAAGAGCGACTTGTACTTGAAACAGCAGCGTCCAACATTCTCAAATTACCTGGAGGACATTGACAGTAATAGAAGCTGCGTCTCTTCTTATGTTGCCCATTGCAGGACACCCTCCAGAAAACCGCATCCTGCTCCAAGGCCCTCTTCACACACACACAAAGGCAATATCGCAGGATCCGTGACAGGAATGTTGTGTTTTGTAAGATAAGCCTTTCACGACTGAGCGGACGCTAAGCCATTATATACTATGTGGGCTGATAGGAGAGCAAATTGTTTTACTGGCCGCTGTTTCTTCGACGGACCTGCTGACGCTGCATCTGACGCGCTAATGTTAGAGATGTGGTTAAGGTCACAGTTTAAATTCAGAAGACTCACGAAAGATATGTGGTTGCATCACGATATAACACCCACGTATTTCGCCATCTTTGTTCGTGGCATTTTGAAATAACATTATCCATGTCATTAAATTGGCCATGGTCCATCAACATGTCACGCGCCATCATGTTGCTCATTATCCAGTCCTGACCCTACAACACCGATCAACACATTTTGTGTGGGCGCTGTCAATTGAAAATTAACTGCGCAAAGCCATTGCAGCAACGAAGATCTGTGCAAGGCTGTGGAACAGGGACCTCCCACCATTAAGTGCAAAATGATTCGGTGCCTGTCAAAAAGAACGTTACATCGTATCAGGCTGTGCACAACCATACCCCCTTGACGTGCAGTGACTCTCACCACACGGTACGTTAAGCAGTGGTGCGGTGATTTCTCGGCCACATTGAGTATAGCGTTGATGTGTGGATGATAATGAATTGGGAACAATAAGAGGAGAGGTTTCGGATTTAATTCATGACGTTATCTCGGAATGTGATTGGAGGAATCATAAAAAGACCTCTGTCAGAAAAGTCGGTGCCTAGGACGGGAATCGAACGGACAGACTACGGACTGCAAATCAGAATCTTCACACCTTAGCCCAAGCTAAATGTCTGAAACGTCTGTTGCTGCTTTTTCAGATGCTACTATAGGACATACATACACACATGCGTGCAGAAAGTTAGCATACAAGGCAGGCAACAGTAACACCATCATTGTAAAATTAATTGCAATAGACTGAAACCTAAAAATAAGTTAGAACATAAGAGCATGAGTTAGAAATATGGCCGGCAGCGTAACGATCTCCACCAGCACCAGTTTTGGGGCCCTTAATATTTTTTACCTTTGACATATTGGTATTGCTTGCCCTTCCTTTCCTGAAAAAACTCAAAATTCACAGTTCTTCTAGCATTCGATGTTGCGTTATCTACACAGTTCCAAAATGTCATTGAAAACTAAAAATAGAAGAAATCACAAAATATCAATGACTAATGTAAATGCTCTCAATTTTAAACAGATTGACTTTTTTAACTTTGACGAACAACGGTAGGACTTCCACTTATTCACTCGTCAGACTTATTTCATAGGCGTTGCCTGACAGCAAGAGATCATAATTTCACGAAATAAGAGCTCTATAAACTAGGAAAAACTTGTAAAAAGGGAAGTGATGTTCTTTTTTTGAGTTTCTACCCCGTGTGTTACACGGTAGCGCAGTTGTTTGAGGCACTGCGCTACAAGCTGCAAGGTCACGGGTTTTCCCGATGGTGTCAATGAAATTTTCCATGGACGTAATCCTTCCGGCCGCACTATGGCCCTGGGGTTGAATCAGCCTCTAACAGAAATGAGTACCAGGAATATTTTCTGGGGGTAAAGGAGGCCGGTGCGTAGGGCTGACAACCTTACCACCTGCATGTTCCGATTGTCATGAAATCTGGAAGACTGAAGCTCCTGCAATCCTCAGGGCATGTCCAGGCCTGTAAAGGATTGTTTTACCTTTACCTTTTACACCGTGTGGTAGATGTGCGTTCCGACTGACAGAGGAACGTGCTGTCTCCGCCTTTCTTGAAAGACAGATTGAAAGATTAAGCGGTGCTACTGCATAAAGACATAAAATATTAGTCGGTAGAGGTGGAGGTTGCAATGCCGACAACACAGGTACCTCTCAACTGCTTCATTAAGAAACATTCTCTTTTTGCGGTCACCACCATTCTAGTTATTTCAAATCTTCGCTTTTTGCACGGATGAGTCGAGCCGTCTTGCTTGACTAGCTCTGCAACGAGACGAGGGTAGTGTCAAAAGTGTTGCCATCGAATAGTAACAAAGAACTGAATGTTATATTGCTGAGTTACAATAGAAGGTGCCAACAGCAAAATTACAAAATATTTGAAAATTTCTACCGATTTTAACTAAGCCTTGGTATTATCGAAAGATATTAACCCTTACCCTCCTAACGTGGAGAATATGGTGAGCTCCTAATAATAGCAGCAGATGGCAGATGGGGTTTAACTCGGCGTTTAAAGGGTTAATGACGGACATGAAGCTACTGGTCGTTTTTCGCATATTTGCGAAAGTAGTAATTAGTCACAATAGCACCACCACCAACGACCCTATGACGTCACGGTCACGTGAAAAACACTTTGATACCCGGAAGTAGGTCAATGACTTTCCCCACCCCTAATTAATATGAAAATGATCTGATTGATATGCAAATTACCTAATTGATATTCTTACGGTCTTGACTGATACGCACATAATTTAATTGATATTCATACGGCCTTGATTAATATGCAATTGATCTAGTTATTATGCAAATTATTTTAGTCCCAGACAGCGTGGCACCTGTAGCCCTTTTGTTCTGGTTCGCAGACAGTTTGACGGTTACTAGGCCGCCATCTTGGATGGACGCCACTTTCAAATATGGCGTACACGCGTTATTTTTTTACTTTTTTAATTTTTGAAATCCGCCATTTTACAAAATGGCTCCCTGCGCGCCATTTTTAATTATAACTTAACTTTAAAGTCCACCATTTTAAAATTATAACCTAACTTTAAAGCCCGCCATATTTAATTATAACTAACTTTTTACAATATGGCGGCTAAAACGCTCTTTTAAAATTTATATTACTTGTTTAAGAATTTGTTATTCTTGAAAAAGAGACGGCTCAGCGGTAGAATTCCAGACTCATAATTGAAAGATTATAGGTTCGAATCATAACTACTGAACCATCTCTTTTTTTCAACGGAAATAGGATTTGCATAGTAAATAACACATTTTTTTATATTTACAACTATATAAATTTATTAATAAAATTAAAAATATATTTTATTAAGAGGTGTACACATCAAATATATACAATATAGGTTATTAGAAGAAAAATGCATTTTAATAGGTGTACAAATCATATAATCCACACTTATAAGCATTTATTGGATACAAGACCGGTTTTTATACGTTAGTTCGTTCCACAATGTATCGAAATCAATGGCATTTGTGTTTGGAGGTGTACAAAATCACTTAGATTGAACACACTTATCTCGCCACTCCACCAGCTCATCGTGGAGTCTACAGAACTTGATAATTGTCTGTCTACGCAAGCACTCGCTAAATTCATCAGTTGTGACCAAACATTTTTACTTAGAAACACTTGAGTGTTCTCATTCTTGATGTGTATATACTGTCCACAGCACATTGACACGGTATGACGCGGGTCACCAAGTTCGTGTACTTCATTCTTGGGTATATTACTCTTGAATGCCACCAGAAAGAACCACTATATGTCATTCAACACCACATGGCCTGAAGAAGTTCCAATCTAAACATGTGGTTTGAGGTCCTCATTCAGGTAGATAGAGACGTAATTTGTCTCTTGCGCGTTGGAGAAGATTGTACGGTGAAGCAACCCCGTTATCTGGAAAACATCAATGATATGCAGGCTTTGTAGGACATTTGCATACTGCAGACTAAGAATGTAAAATTTTAGCCATTGGGTAAATGAATAGATCGTCCGCAATGAACAAACATGTCTTGACTTGTTATGACATGCAAACGTGAAGCTGATGCCTGGTAGAATTATGTCGGCGGGTGGAGTACATCCTAGTTAAGTAATATCAATAACTGTACGGTCGACGAGAACACTAATAAATTGTGTTTTTTGAGGCCCGAAGCAGTAGATTGCAACGGCAGATGATGCCTCGCCATATAGCACAGTCTCCATCTCTGAGTATCGTACAACACCATGATTCCAATTACACACGTGGTCAATAGCCTGATTCATTCTGGCGTTAAACGATGGTATTTATTCCAGCTGTACAGTCCCTTAAAGGCATATAAGACCGTGTTATTGTGGGAGTCGACAGACGCCAACTCCTTGACCACGAGTTCACTATCTCGGCCTTCTAAGAATGTGAAGTCAGTCATTAAGAGAGACAATGCAGACTGATGATCGTGAGTGAACGTACCTTTATTTATATCTACGACTTGCACGACAGCTGCCCCAACTGGCCGCAAGCGGGGCACTCTCCAAACTGAGCGAGGAATATGCGAACTACCTTTTATCGTTGCAAGTGTAGCGAGCAGGTACAAAGATGTTCACGAATGACGTCATGGATTGTACCTTGGTTCTGTGGAGGGCGTAGATGCAGCAGTAGTGACCGCAGACGTTGGAAGTCAAATCCTGTAGTTTGTGGCGGTTAAATGTAAAAGAAATTGTGTGGCGTTGCAGGAATGCAATGATTTCTAACTTGTAGGGTGTCAGTACGTACGAATCAAAATATTCGGCGTACCCAGAGTCGGAAATACAAATAGCTACCCAAGACGAACCGGCATGTAATGCTTATCGAGGTTGATGACAATAATTGAGTGCTTTATAATTGTGGATGGTGAAACATCAATTTGATAAACGCCATGAAAATACTTTAATTTGCCCTTCATATTTGTTATGTATTTGCAAAAATTACGGAAAAAGTTCTCGTTTGTAGACGGTCCCAAAAATTGAGGTATATTTGAGAGAGGATAAAAAAGATGTTAATAGTGCTTTATAGGACATATGATTTCCTCCGTATCTAAACGAAGTGTATTGTGCGAAAAACCATTCTTATATCATTTAGGATATGTAATCTCGACTAGTCAGACCTCCCATCTATTATGTTCCAACTCGAGTGGTGTAACCAGTTTGGTTATAAAGCCGTCTATTGTGTTGGCCGGAAAATAATAACCCGAACTATCTGAAGGCAATGTTACATAAAAATGATCCATTCTATTTTCTTGATATGGGGAGCTTATACCCAAGATTTGAATGTCTAGTCGTATCCTTCCCACTTGACAAGATGTTGTTTAATACCGCCCTTGTTAGGAGTGCGCAATATTTTATTTATTTCAAACTCTGCCTGGGGTGAAATAGTGACCTTGACAAGCTCGTAATTGTAAAACTGGCCTTCGATAGGAAGATCTTACAAGTCTGACTGTATGTAAAGAGGTTGAGGCACGATCTGTATAACCTTGACAACCCGAAATATATCTGTTGAAAAGATTTGTTCATACCCCTTGGCAAACTTTATCTTTTATCTTTTGCTGTCCTTACCAGATCCCACACTTTAAATTTCACACGACCTTGAGGAATCTTATTCCAGAGACGATTCATTCTTTCCCAGACAGAGTAAATGCTTTTAGTTGTATAATTTGCTTGGATGCATACTTATTGTGGAATGGACAGAATTGTTCCAACCTGTTAATACTTCATCTACGAAGTCCAAGTAACGATGTGTGTTATTTTTTGTGAAATATTTATATATCCTTGTCCTCATAGATGTGTTAAAACATTTGATAACGGCGCCCTTTATGTCGGGATTGTGAGTCTTATGAAAATTCATTCCCTTATGTTCCAGGTACTGTTGTACAGTTGCATTGACAAATTCAGTGCCCTTGTCTGATTGTATGGTAATTGGATTTCTATTTTGAAATAATGATTTTAAAGCTGATGCGACAGAGGTAGCGGTCTTGTCCTTTAGATGCACGCTCCAAGCACACCAGGAATATACGTCTATGATTTTTAAGAGTTATTTGTACTTATCATTATATTTGTTTGGGAACTTATATTTGCAATATCCAACTCACGTTCATCATCAATATTTGTTACAGTATACGGATTGCGAGGGATTCTTTTTCGCACATGTTTGTGCGGAGTGTATGTGTTCTGGCCTGAAAACCACTCTTCCACATCCCGTTTCTTATTTTCACGGGACTTTACTAACTATGCTACTGAACCGAACAATTCTGGGTGTTTAGAGTCGTAGTAGAACGTACCCAGAGACATTATTATTACCTCAGCGATTCCCATGGCACTTCTATTGTGTTTGTAAACAGTTGCGTTTATTTTAGACCCTTGTTTGCATTGATCTTGCATGAGGGACTATAATTCACTCTACGGGCGTATTTGTTTATATGCCTGTCCGTCTTGGTGAGAGGCCTAGTTTCTATCGGGTTGTGATTAGCTTAGTAATTACCGCAGCATTTGTGTTGCCTTGTACCTTTTGCCAACCAGGAACACGTGTTTATGGTTACATTTAAAACACGACCGTCCTATTTTAAAGGAAACGTGGGGTCGTGGGATATTTTACGCGTTAATACGTTATAAATGTAACTTGAATTAGCAGGTGAAGCATCCGTTTCTGATTCAGGTCTTTTTGAACAGAGGCGCTGAACCAATTATGTGTTTCCTTTTGGGTTTCGTTTTAAAACCCGGTTTGGTACCTCCAGTTTCTATAATGCGAATGGGGATGGGTTCCTTCCTTTGTTTCTCGATTTTCAACTATGAATTTTGATGCAAACGAATTTGAGTCCATTTGTTAGAGCTATCGTCCTTACTTCTTAGTATCTTTTTAACCGGTGGTGGTGGGGGTTGTTGAGAACGATTTTCCCACAGTTCCGGAGGAACTAGAATCAGACGTTGAAATGCCATATTCATTTGCTACAATTATTAAATAGTGCTCCTTTTACACCTGACAAAACACGTGCGAACAGTGGGATTAGAAGCCCGCTCTTTTGAACTAAAAGTTTATGTTTAATATTGAAAGTGATTTTAGGGTCTACCAACGTTCGTAAGCGATTCTTATATTTCTTTAGCTTGTTCGTTTTATCTTTGGTTAATTTATGATTTCCATTTAACGTATTTATAGCACACTCGACAATAGCTTTTACGAGTTCGTCGTCTGCATATGCAAGTAACGCTCACCTGGTTTGTGGTTTAGAGTCTTTAAGGACGTGGAGAAATTGTAGTTGTGTCTTCAACTGGTTCATTACCCTGTACAGATGTAAAAACCTCACACGTTTTCCCTGGAAACATTTGTACTAAATCTTAGTAAATCGTTAATCGATTGTGTTCGATCCAAGAATAAAAAACTATGCTGGTCTCTACAGGGTTTCAAGTACGTTTCATGAAAACTGGAAATGTTTTCGGGGTGAACTTGACGATCCAATTTCACAAACTGAGTCTTGTCTCTCGGATTCCTAAACACAATTATATACTTGCTATTTAGAGAAATATCACGTGACGATGGAGCTTGGTGAAATAACTTCTGAGCAATTTGTATCAGGCTAATATTGCAATGATACATCCTTTCGTAAACAATACGCTCACTTTTGTAGAATAGGCGTAGTCCATCAAATCATCAAACACTAAAAGTGTAGGTATATTTTCAGGATTTTCAGTCTGGTACACGTTTAACAAGTGAATAGTTTTTCAAGTCATGCGAGGCATTATTCTAACCAAGACACCAAACTATATTTTTAAACACAATGTAACAACGCTGCTCGTTTCACGCCAAAAATCAAATTACAAACGTGGATTTGCCGCAACTACTTGGTCCTGCAACGATGAAGGTGAATAGATAATGCAATTTCAGATTTATAATCTAAAATGAACTTAAATGCGCAAAGGCGCCTCTATTTCTTGCACTTCATCACGACAAGTATAAATAAATGAATAAATTTCACATTAGCCCGGCTAAAATAAATAATCGACCCTAGGGTAAGGAGTCAAAGTTGTTCATACGCTGGCGCTTCTTAAAGACAAATTGTAGTCCTTTATTAAAGGTTCAGACACAAAGTCACCACAGTGTTTCCGCTGGATCGTCTTCGGATCGTGTACATGCACCGGGGCGGTGTCTTTCAGAATAATGTGCTTCAAGGTGGTGAAGTTTACAACCTTTGAATTTTAGTAGTTCAAGCTTATACCCTTCACCTTTCATTTGCTTCACATTTTCCTGTTTAGGGGCAGTAAACAGAAAACTTATTTTTAGGGCCACACGAAACAAACTCATCAATAGAGGAGGGGGAGCCAAATTCTTGTAAGTTTTCTGTAAGGCCACCCAGATAATCACCTGCTCTCACTTTTGGAGGTTTATCTAATGAAGATAGCACTGTATCGCACTAGAGGATATACTCCCCCCAATTCGCTCAGGTACTCGTACAGTTTGAGTCGAGCTTGGGTTGTTATGTAGACAGCCATTGCCACGTTAACATTATTCCCTGCGGCTATGTTATCCTCGGAATATTTCCAGGATAACCATACCACGTCAAGGTTTGGGAATATGAGGTTTATAACCTCAGTACCCAGATTTGTTACAAACTCGTACAACTCTTCCACTGTGGTCACAAATGTTGTCTGGGTCTTGTTCTGGTTTTGCGCCCATTTTCCCAAATTCGAGTTCAATTTCAGTTTTGTCAAAGCCCTTTGATCTAAATTTTGGAAATTGATGTCTTGTATAAAGCAATTCCCTCCGCACGTCGGTAGTCCTCGTTGTATTTGTCCTTGTCTTTCTCACTCTGAACCCAGCATGGGTAGCCTGACGATTCTTGTTTCAATTTCAGTAACATATTAACGTACTCTGCGAAAAGGCCTCCTGAATTGGTACCTCTGTCATAGCACAATACACAATATTCCCAAAATTCAAATACGTCCACCAAACCAGTAACCATTTCTATAGCTTTGCGGACCTAATCCACCACACATATTCCAACTATAAACCGCTCCTCATCAGTGTGTGTACAATTGCCTTGGTTCATCGTGTTGGCACAAACATAACACTGCGTGAACAACAGTTTAGAGTTAATTTTACACGGAAGCACTGGATGGTACAGTTTCGGGGAGGTAGAACCTTACATTTGATTATTCTCCCAAACATGCAAAGGGCAGTCTGCACCTACGGACTCTTCCGGGTGACCAACAGGAAACTTGCCGTACTTACAGGTGTAGGGGTACAGGCTGAAAACATCCACATTATGGATTTCCTCCTCCTGCTTGAATCTGTAGTAGGTTCTCGTGACCTAGTTTCTAACCCCGTACAAGTGATTTGAAATATTTATTGGAAAATTCTTTACATGGGGGTGCGAAGATAGTTCATTTTTGAGGTATGGATTGTCAAAAAGAATTTTCTAAACTCACAGCCCACACAGAAAAAACTTTATAACCAGCGTCTAATTTTTTGCAACGTCGCTTGAGTCTCCTCATATTGGCTCAGCAGAGTTTCTCCAGTGTTGCCGAAGGGCATATGTCGATTGGACATACATCGACATCCATGCCAAAACACCGACGTTACTCAAAGACTTCATTGTCCTCGGCACCGTACCTGTCGACTTTCACATTTGATACCCCATGCAAATGAACCTCCCTTCCATTTAAGAAATGAGTACATTGTTCCCCGTCCGACCAATGTAAGCCAGCAATTGCAGAACTTCAACAGTCTGGCGGTCTCCCATTCGGTACCCCCACTCGAGATAATAACTACACTGTCCGGTTTCAGAAACATCGACCGGAACACCTCGTTGCAAATGGACGATATTGCGATAGCTTGCCGAAAGGGGACAATTGTGACCAATTTTAAAAACAAATACCTAAGCGAACAGCATGCCTGCCTAAGTACATTGACTTCGTCCATGCCGTAAGGCAGGATCTCCTGCTTATTACAGAAAATTTTGTCTTTCTACTCCTCTTACCAAAAAATTGGGCACGCTCATCGCTTAACATAAAGTCTGTCACATAGAATGTGGATTCAGAATAAGGGCGCACATTGTCCAAATTCTTGGCCATATAAAAAATTGGGGGTAGTAACCCTTTTTGCATGAGAGGTCAAATGATTTGGGAATGCTCTTTAGACTCATAGGCAGAAAATTAAGAGAATCTAAAAGTGTAGATTCTCAACAACCATGCTAAGAATTTTGGTACCGTCCAACATCAATTGGGGCGTCCATCTCAGTTCCAGAAAATTTCGCAGCAGAAACTGTGCGTCGTATCCACGAGAGTTATGTGATATGATTTAAATCTTGTCCGCGAATGGTCTGGACTACCGGAGATAATCAATACATGTACCTACGGTGTCTTTCAGCCCAAAACACATGGCTACGCTTACCACACGGTTTACAATCGACACTCAGGCCATCCATCGCTTCGCACTTTGAACACATCTGCTGATCTTATATGAGGTTGGGAATATGCTGAAACGACCCATCATGCTTTTCAAGGTCCTGTGTGTACTCCGCATCAAAGAAAATACACAGAACCCGGTCTGTTAGCTTGCTAGGCGTCAGTGGAATCACGTAGCAAAAATGGCGGGAAGGTTGCCTCTTGTAACAATTATTGCAGCATCTCATGAAGCATTCGTGTTTGGAATAACCAGTCACTCTAAACCTACAATTTCGGCATACTTGTCTCCACTGACAACCTAACCTTTCGTTTGAGCGTCACATTATTCTGTAAATATTTCTCACTGTGAAACCGTCTATTGCATTAGTACAATACTTTGACTGATCTTTCGTACAGGGTGGTGTAGACGTACACAAGGAACAAGCTTTGTCACACTTGTGTGAGTTGTCGTATAAAGTATCACACACATCACATATATATCACTTGGCTATTGCAGCCTTGAGGTTCGTAATGACATTGTAGTGCTTAGAGTTCAAATCATACAGCATGTACAATTTCTTGTTCGAAAGGGAATTTCCATTGAAAATTGTCCTATCAAGGCTTAAACCTTCATAGACATAATTCGGTTGTCCGAAAGATAATTTTGAAAATTTTTAAGTTCCTTAAGGCCCTCGCCATTGGTCAAATCATCACCGAAAGCTCTTAAGATATCTTCAACAGGTTGCTTAAAACCTCAACCGTTCCTCTATGATTTGTACTTTGGGTCTCCCTTTACCTGTGACATGGCGATAAGTAATGCATGAGCCAAACACAAGAATGCCGCCTTCACAACAACAATACTCTTTTTAATAGCTCTCGTCATATCTAAAGACCTCCCTTTCGTCTTCTCAGGACAGTTACCAGCACGCATCCTGACATGGTCTAGATGCACTTCGAGACGGTCACACAAGCCGAATCTCGCATTACTCTAAACGACCTTCCCGAGCGTTTGTGGTTATAAGCGCGTAAATTATATTAGCACGTACTTGCCGCGTATTTTAATGTAATTGTGTGTAAATAGATAAAGTGAATTTACATAATCCCAAAACAAACTCATAAATCCGAGTAATAATTGCAAGTGTGGTTACTTGTCACGCAGAAAAATTGTGTATCAGTTAACGTACTTAAAGACAGCTGTGTTTCGTACGCTGTCTGCTTGTAACACTCTGTCTACTAGTTTGACTGGGGCAGCACTTAGCATCCTCTGTGTCTCCTACCTGCCTACCGGAAAACAACCCTTGTCTAGCCTAAGTGCGCCAGCTAGTAAAGAAACATTCCGTACCGCTAAATTATATCTTGAAAACATTGTGGCGTGTGTTGTATTTGTAAAAACATACTTCACTAGCTAATTTAACTATATTACAGCAATTGTATCTTAATAAATAACCAATAATTGTATGTATATTTTGAATTGTAAATTTGTGTCTTTATTTATTTATAATCCCTATTCCAATAACATTTATTCCTAGGGTGGGATCGCTGTAGGTTATCCGAGGGTGGGCAAAACCTGATTCCTTCCATTAAAAACAGATTCAAACCTAGCAATAATAAATTTAAAAATGGCGCACCGGCAACCATATTGTAAAAGTCAGTTATGATTACAAATCTTTGACTTTAAAGTTGTGTTGTAGTTTTAAAATGGTGGACTTTAAAGTTAGGTTATAATTAATAGGGCGCGCAGGGAGCCATTTTGTAAAATGGCGGATTTCAAAAATTAAAAAAAAATTTAAAATAGGGCTTGCACGCCATATTGCAAGATGGCGCCCATTCAAGTTGGCGGCCAAATAGGTGCCAGGCAGTCTGCCAGTCTAAACAAAAGGGTTAAGGCGACAAGCTGTCTGGGACTAAAATAATTTGCTTAATAATTAGATCAATTGCATATCAATAAATGTCGTATGAATATTAATGAGATAATTTGCATATCAATCAAGGGCGCCTGCATATCAATTAGATAGTCTGCATGTCAATCAAGGCCGTCTGCATATTAATTAGGTAATTTGCATATCAATCAAGACCTATGAATATCAATTAGTTAATCTGCGTATTAATTAAGGGGTGGTGAAGGTCATCGACCTACTTGCGGGTATCAAAGGGTTAGTCATGAGAACGTGTGACGTCATAGTTTCGGTGGTGGGGGTGCTATTGTGTATATATTACTACTTGCTAAGGTGACTAATAAAAATGAAACTGGCGGTGAACCACTTGCAATTCTTATAATAAAACCGAATAAATACACTAATTTCTCAAGTTTATTTTTGGAATAAAATTCTACATGTTCCCGTGTCCATCATCATTAATTTTTCACTGTACACACGGCAATGGTACATGTCGCAGAGTTTTTCTGACAACTTGCTCGCAAGCTGTCAGCAAACCTGTATGACATATACCATTGCCGTGTGTACAGTGAAAACCCCTGATGATGGACAGAGGAACTGTACGATACATGTAGACTTTTATTCCAAAAATAAATTTGAGAAATTAGTGCATCTAGTTGGTTTTATTGCAACTGTTAACTGTACGCGATGCGTGAAAACATCCCCACTTCTTTGGACGCTAGAAAAACATTAAATTTGTGAGAAGGTCGTTAAATAAGCTAAGGAAAAACTAATCTGAAACCCTCTAGCGGAAGTGGCTCACTGTTCAGGAATTCGCATGCACCACTTCACAGAGAAGCACGACAGGTTACTTTGAAGGAAGAGTTCATCAGCTTCTAGAGTCACCAGACTGCGACCACTTCCCTACACACAATTCGTTACCTCCACACCTAAGAAGATTTTCAGAACCAACTCTGTAGTGTACAGGCACTAGCATTCATTCTCTCATCTAGTGTGCCACGACAGTTTGAATTAAAATGTAGCTTTATGCATTTTAACAAGAGGTCACACAGAAATGGGCGTGAGAACTTGTTCAGGTCCGGTTTACGAAATTCATCGACCTGCACCGCTTACGTAATCCCTGCTACTTCAGGGAATCGAAGCCTGTTCTTCCAGCCAGTAGCCAGTAACTTCACTGTCTAAATAATAAAAAAATTGAAGCAAAGTACGTCATTATGTACGGAAAATGTTGAAATGCGTTCATAAATTGCAGAAATAAAAACGATTAACTGCCCAGGATCTTCTTTAATATCGTGTGCTAATTTAGAAGTTTTGTTTTAAAAAAGCACTGCAGATTTTTTCAAGAGATGTTCACAAACGGCGTATGAAATATGAAAATATTCTGTCGTTAACGGTACAGTACGAAGGAGTTCAAAGTGTCATCTTATATTACAATACCACTGGTGTATAATTGAATAACAGCCTTATATGGTTCAACCTGGCACCTTGAATGGGTGGGTGATGTGTGGTAGTAAGCCATATTACACACGAAAACAAAGAACATAACTTTCCTGGACCAAACAACAAAACTCGTAGATGACCTGAAATAATGGACCGGCTTTGACAAGAACGAGTACAAGCGTTGCATAATTTTCAGTTTCACTTCCAGAAATGTAACAAGAGTCCTTCATTTCAACACTGTAGGAAAATTCTTGTCCTTTTTTTATCACTTTCTTTCAACAAAATGCAGCACCCTCTCACTATGCCATCATTGTTAACGCGCTCTTTAGTTCAACATTCCCTGATCGTTGGATTGGTCGTGGAAGGCCTATTTACCTGTGCTTTTTAATTGGTCATTTATTACTCGAAAACCTCTAAGCAGGACCACGATTTAGAGCGAACTAACAGTTATGCATCTCGTGTTTTCACTCCCGTCAACATCAGTTCATCATTTAAATTTCCAGTAAAAT
>Ga0123354_10003354_pt1 | contig 22080 bp, 15 predicted proteins | sample TergutLab28metaG_2_FD_97872 | JGI IMG/M metagenome (GOLD analysis project Ga0123354, IMG submission 97872) | Labiotermes labralis P4 segment gut microbial communities from Petit-Saut dam, French Guiana - Lab288 P4 | ecosystem: Host-associated > Arthropoda: Insects > Digestive system > Gut ... | reverse complement strand
ATTTATGTGTGAATTTTTCGGGTGTGATTACTGTGTATTACTTACTATAAACATGTTATGTCATGTAGAGGTTATGTTTATCCAGTTATTAAACTTATTAGAAAGGTACTATGTCTATTTACACTTCTGTTTGCTTTTCTATCTAGTCATAGAATCGTATAAATTGCTGATTAGTTAATGTATATATACGGTTATGTTTGTTCGGTTGTTAGAATTGTTAAAATTACGATGTCTATTTACATTACCTATCTAAAAAAGTTGTGTTTATATAGTTAAAGGATTGTGTGGTGTCTATTAACATTAATTGTTGAATCTACAGGCAATGCAACTTGACTGTTGTTAAAACATGCTTACCCTATAGGTGGCAGTCACGTGCACAGGTTCAGAGAGGCCTGGTTGGAATGAATGGGATTGTGGGTTAGGCGTCAGGTGGGTTATTACGTGTAGCATTTGAATGAAGGAGGTCAAACATAGGATTATGCTCGTTCAGTTCTCGTTCGGAGATGAGTTCATTATTTTGGTGGGATGACTGGATGTACATTTGTTCATATGAAAGCAAAAGAATCGGTGTGTTGATCTGCTTGAGAAGAGTCATAGGGTCGTCATGAAACAAACTTATCGTAAAACAAAAATTTTGTGCATCGTGTTGGTTAATTACTGAGATAAATAATGAAAAAATGTGGTATGTGTGAAGAGGTTAAGAGCGGATTAAGTTCGTGATATTCATGCTGCCGTTCGTTTCGGGTTCTTTTGTTTTCCACTATATGAATCTAAATACATACATATTACAATGTACAGAATTATAACGTTACTTGTACTTCTGTGTGGGCCCGGTAGCTCAGTCGGTATAGCGAATGACTACGGGCTGGACGGTCCGGGATCGAATCCCGGTGTGGACGAGATTTTACGCCCGTCCAGACCGGCCCTGGGGCCCACCCAGCCTCCTGTAAAATGGGTACCGGGTCTTTCCCGGGGTAAAGTGCGACCGGGGCATGCTGCTGACCACTCACCCCCTTCTAGTGCCGCAGTCATGGAAGAGTAGAGCTATACCTCTACCCACCCTACGGGCCACTTCGGGCCTTTAATGGGAACACTTTACCTTTACCTTTTCTGCATATGATTATGAAACTTTATCTGTAACTTTGACGGAACAACTTAGATTGAGGTTGTTGGAGAATAGCCGACTGAGGACGATATTTGGGCCTGAGATGAAGTAAGATGGAAATGGAGAAAAAATTCACTACGAGGTCCTTTATGACACACACACACACACACACACACACATCTACCGCTTATTAGTCGGGTGACCAAATTGTGGAGATTGAGATAAATGGCGCATGTCTCATATAGGGGGGGAGAAGAAAAATACTTGCTAGGTTTGGTGGTAAATCTTGAAGGAGAATGGGAGGATAATATTAAAACGAGCCTTAGGGGGAAAAATGCGGAGAATGCGGACTGGATTCGTCTGGTTCACGAGAACAAGAAGTGTCGGGCTGTTGTGAACAAGATACTGAACATTCTATTTCCATGGAATGGGATTTTATTAGCTAAATAATTATTCGGTTTACAAGAAAGCCTCTGCATCATGGAGTTAAGCAGTTAGCTAAAGAGTAAATCTATGTGGAGTTGTGAAAATGGTGTTATATGATTTGTATTAAAGAAAAGAGATTTTAAATTGCGGACGGGATTTATCTTGATCATGTTAGGGCCCAGTGGGAATCTGCTGTGCGCAGAAAAGTGAAACAGTTGTTTCATGAAATGCAAGGAATTTATTGACCAACGGAACGAAGATCAGTTTCTCAAAGAGGAAATTTTTCTCAGGGGAGATATTTGCCATAATTTGTATGCGGGTGAAAATTGATTCCGGTTGAAGAGGGACTGATAATGAAATGTAAGTATGCAGTGCTAAAGGTGATGTCTGTACTGCGACCGAGCGGGCAACGAGCTTGTCAAATAATCAGGCAGCGAGAGAATTCACAACTTGAGTAAAATACAATATTTCAGTTACACATACTTGCAAGGCAACATTCGGGTATTTACGTTACATACAAGGTAACGTACAATGTTTGCGTTACTTGCGCGTTCACCGTGTATCAAAAAATGTTAAATCAACTATTAATCCTTCTTTCCCGGGGTAAAGTGTGGCCGGGGCGTGCTGCTAACCACTCACCCCCTTCTAGTGCCGCGGTCATGGTAGAGTAGAGCTATACCTCTACCCACACTCTGGGCCACATCGGGCCTCTAATGGGATCACTTTACCCTTTTTTATTATTAATTCTATCTAATAGTGTGGCTTTAATTACAGGGTACACGTAATGTAACAGGTAAAGTGATCCCGTCACAGGCCCGGTGTGGCCCAGAGGGTGGGTAGGGGTATAGCTCTACTTTTCCATGACCGCGGCACTAGAAGGGGGTGAGGGGTCAGCAGCACGCCCCGGCCGCACTTTACCCCCGGGAAATACCTGGTATCCATTTTACAGGAGGCTGGGTGGGCCGGTCTGGACAGGTGGAAAATTTCGTCCCCACCGGAATTCGATCCCGGACCGTCCAGCCCCTAGTCAGTCGCTAAACCGACTGAGCTACCCGGCCCACACACGTAATGTACATAAAGTAAATAAGAAGTACATACTTAATATTGGTTGGAAAACCTCAAAGTAACAACTGGCCAGATATATACTGGGGGAAAATATTAAAATATATCTCACAAATAAATTTTGGAATGAGGAATTTATTAAATTTCTTTACAACAAGATTCAATGGCTGGTTTTTTAAAAACCGTAATAAATTTCCACCTTTCACAAAGCATGGAATTCCGAAGCTAAATTTGGGTAGACCTATATGCATGAATATCTGTACCATTGATTATATTTTTGTCATAAAAACTTCCATTTTAAAACAAAGATGTATTCTTCTGCGTTTAGAAGGTTTTTTTTTTAAAAAAATAAATTTCTACTTTGTCAGTCAGAACCTAAAAACAAGATTCGCCATTAAGCCAGAACCTCAAACGTAGGGAAATGAGAAGAAACTGAGCAAGTTTGAATAAAGTCATTCTATGGAACAATGAGTACGGTGGTGTGCTTTCTTGTTTGCGTCACACAGTGAGGCTAAGGCAAGATGAAGTTACAGCAGTTTTGTGCAGCAAACAGAGGGCAAAGTAAATATCACTTTATCAGTATTTTATCTAGTTAGTTCCGGCTACAACACTTGCCATATATATGTATTGTACCTTCAGTGTTTACTGGTCTCTAGATTTAATCAGAACTGTAAGTTTCGGATTTTAGAAGACTTCATAACAAACTTACCGTTAATATATTTTGTCAACAGAACAGTAAAACTTTTGTGGTTACATTTTCCATAACTTATGTGAATATTCCGCAAAACCTGAGACAAATAATTAACCTTTTAAACCCTACCTGCGGCTGTACTTACCACCAGGTTTAAGATCCAAAAATTCTACGTGGTGATCACATTGCCTTCATCTGTTGTGTATGGATCTCAGAACAAACAGCACCATTTTCCTTGTACAACATTGACAGAATGGATTTTGTAACCGACGTGGAGGGTGTTTACTGCGCGGTGCGCACTGAATACTTATATAAAACAGATATGTCGCGTCTTTAAATGGTGAAAAGAATAGATATCTGCTCTTACACCTGTTTCAGCTTTAGTATATTCTACTGTGGTTAGTGCAGGTGTTTATTTATTGGTTCGTTTTAGCCCTTCCTTTAGTTATTGGTTGAATGTTATTTTGTTGTTAGTTTCTGGGTTAACTAGGTTTATGGCGGTTCTTGGGGCTAATTTTGAGTTTGATTTGAGGAGGATTATTGCTTTATCTACTTAGAGACAATTAGGTCTTATGATTATAAATATTTCTATTGGTCTTTCTAGTTTGGCTTTTTTTCCATTTGTTAACTCATGCGTTGTTTAAGACTATTGTTCATATGTGCCGGGGGTGTTATTCATTCTAATGCGGATTCTAAAGATAGATAGATAGATGGATGGATGGATGGATGGATGGATGGATGGATGGATGGATGGATGGATGGAAGGATAGATGGATAGATGGATAGATAGACAAATAGATAGACAGACAGACAGACAGACAGAGAGGTAGATAGATAGATAGATAGATAGATAGATAGATAGATATATAGATAGATTCTCAAGATGTGTTATTAATTCTGTAGTTTTGTCGTGTTGAACTTCTAATTTCACGTCACGCGAGTCCTGGTCCTGAAAGCCGCACTATTCTGACGGTAGTTTCGTTCAGGTTCAGCACTTACACGAGAAGCAAACAGCTACTTCATTAGTCCAGAAGGATTTCCTTGCGAAGTCAAAAAATGCCTCATGTGAAGACCTCCTCTGTGTGTCGGTCCGTCGGTCCGACTGTCTCTCTGTCCTTCCGTCTGTGTCTCCGTGACCTGTCATCAGTGACTTAATATAGTAACAGTGATCAAACTTTTTGTCCTTTTCTCATGACATTCGTTTTTAAAGTTCTTTATAAGCATTCGGTGAACATGCATGAGGTGACAATAAGCTCACTGGCAGTCATTCTGAACTTAAGCGCGTGAATAAATTTACAAATGATGTGGGTGAGATCTGGCATAGACTGTCTCCGCATAATGCTGTAGAGCAAAATTGATTTTCTTGCAAATGAGTACAGTAAAATACATATATTTGTTTCAGAGTTTCAATTGGTCTTTACTCATATTTTCTAAATTTTTATAGACATTTTGACAAAATTCGGTACAAGAGGTATTTATGAAATTTGTTAAGCAATTATTTGTAAATTTCGGCGCGGTGAGAAGCGTTGTTCTAATTAGTTGCTTAAGTAAATTTTTGCTACCATTTTTCACTTTTATTGCCCTTCTTGTTTTGGCTTAAGATATTACACAAAATGTCACTCAGTATTTTTGAGTTGCATGATAATCTGTGCAAGACAAGCCGCACTTTATTACATATACACAAATAAATTTACCTATTCGCTTGCACATTGAAACTGTATGATATTGGAAATAAAGAAAACCTTGGTAGCTACCGCGTGCTATCCTACGGTTTACAACGAGCTATTTACGTACCAACAATTGTCTTATGATTAACCTCTCTTTTGTAAATTCCTTGGCTTTTAGTATGTGCCGGGATAGCTCAGTCGGTATAGCGACTCGCTAAAGTCTGGATGGTCCGGGGATCAAATCCTGGTGGGGGCGGGACTTTCCGCACCTGTCCAGACGGGCCCTGGGACTTACCCAACCTTCTATACAATGGGTTCCGGGTCTTTCCCGGGGGTAAAGCGGCCGAGGCGTAGCGTTGACCACCCAACCCATCTAGTGCCGAGGTTAAAGAAAGAGTAGAGCTATACGTCTACTCCCATTATGGACTTTCATGGCTACTTCTAGGGTGAACTTTACCCTCACTTTTACTTTATTTTACTTTACCTTGGCGTTTCACTTAATCGTGGGTGTCTTGACTATATTGTGGTTTTTACAGTGCCGTACCCCTGTCGAAACGCATCCCTGCGTGTTTCGCTTCATGTATGTATGTATGTATTACACTGCAACATGCCATTGCAATTGCCCCGTAAGTACATACTGCAGTGTATAAAGGGACACAATTCTGCAGGGATGTGTGTACTGCAAGACACTGTCACAACACAACGCATTCAAAACCCTGATCAAGACGCTAAAGAAGCCGAAACGTCAACGTCACAACAAGGAAACAAAGCGCGGAAGGAAGCTGGGCTTTAGAAAACAAAAATTTACGTCATACCATCCTGATAAAAATAAAACTTTATGTTTGTTACTAGTAAGTGGTGTGTTGTTGTTAGGTTCCGTTTGACGAATCCCTCAAAACATCTGAATGACATGAAGGACAAAATACATTAATATAAACAGCCAACTGGATTCAGCAATAATAATTTTTTTCTTAAAAATTTCAATCAGCTCAACATGTTTCGGGCGATAATTTCGCCCGGAACATGTTGAGCGGATTGAAATTATTAATAAAAATTATTATTGGTGCGTCTAGTTGGCTGTTTATATTATTGTATCAATAATGCATGGTCACACAAACATCAAAAACAAAATACACTTCCATAAATAATATACAGGTTGAGAATGCTAATCTGTAATATATTTTATTTGTATGCGCAATTGGGGCTTTTGTTCATGAGTATAAACCAATACTGATGGAGTAACATGCAAATGTAGGGTAAACACCTGGTTTAGTAAATCGCATATTTACCTTAGATTACGGAAGGCTACTATGGGATGCTTATGGGACAGAAGGAAAACATGTAATTTTGAAGTTGAAGTCATTTGGATCACTGGTATGGTGCGAGGGGGGGGGGAGGAGGAGGCAGAACGAATAGTAACATGGTCTGCGGTGGGTAGCATTTTTGGATGAAGGCAGATTAGTCGTTTCCCAGTCGGGTAAAAAGGTAAAGCAAGCCATGTACAACCCTGGACAGGCCCTGAGGATTCCAGGAGGCGGAAGCTCCCAGATTTCAAGACATTCGACACATGAGGATGGTAAGTTTGTCAGCCCTACGCGCCGGCCAACTTTATCTCCCAGGAAATATTCCTCGTATTTCTTGTTGAGGCTGATTCGGCCCCAGGGCCATAATGCGGCCGGAAGGATTGTGTCAATGATAAATTCCAGTGACAACATCGGGAATCAAAACCGCGACCTTCCGGGTTGCAGGGCAGTGCCTCAACCAACCGCGATACCACGTGTCCCCGCTCGGTCTGGTAGCAGTGTTTGTTATTCCAAGTTGTACACGTACCAATATTCCACACTTAGAAACAGTAAAATGTCTAATAAGCAAAAATGAAAGCCCGCTAATCTTAATAAACATTAAACATGGCACTTATTAATGGTTGATTCTGCGTTATTTCTTTTGGAATTCAACCGACGATAAGCAACGTGTAACTAAGACACAATTTATTTCTATCACATGTAAATAAGAAAGAAAATGTTGACGTCGACAGTGCTGCCTCAAGCGCAGGCCGAGGGAAGTACATGAAACATGTTACGTTCCCTTGGCTTTCGCTGCAGGTAGCACTGCCAATTCTTAACGTTAGTAGTTTTTGTTAGAAACTATATTTGTTAGGAGTAAATAGAAAGAAACAAAGTTTCAATCGATGCCGAATCATAAGCATATAGAAAGGTCTGCTTTGAAAAGACCCATTCGGTAGTTTAGTAGATCACGATGTGGCAAACGAACCTTGCAGTACTTATAAATATGAAAATGTTGGGTTCTAATACTGGTACTTAATTAAAATTCAGTGTGTTTACTGAAGTTGTTTCCATCTAAGTAAGGGCTAATTAGGCGCCTCTGTGATATATCATTTTGCAGTAGAAAGTGCTTGCATTATTCTACAGCTACTGTGCCTGAAATGTGACACGATGCTTTAATTAATATCCACACTTCTGCTGCTCCGAAGAGAGATAATAAATTAGAGATATATGAATATGCAATTCGTGGCATAACTTCTTAGGATACAAGAGAATAAAATGAAATCAGTATGGAAGGAACCAACAGAAATTTAAGTAGGGCTTCCTTATATCCATCCTGCAACCAGTTTCAGGTACTGCATTTAAATAATGTGGCAGCTTGAAATTTGGTTCACATGCGCAACAAGAGGGCCAATACAATTTTTCCGCTAAAATATCTTTAAAATGTAGGCTAAAACATACATTTTTGTATGGGACCTAAACAGAGAAACTCAAAATATTTAAGCTTATAGACATGACTCTGGAAAATCTGTTACTGTGAACAGTATTATAACATATGGTAAGAGGTCGAACGTCAATTATCCTTAGCATCGGCCCTATATGTGTGTGATTGGGCAGTCTGAGCCCTCGACCAATGTTCCAGCAGGGATAAAATACCCGAATCCCTTTAATAGGAAGTATGGTGAGGTCCCATATTTCTTCAGGGAGTTTGCGTATGTAGGTATAGGATATTCGCATAGGATTTCTGAAGATCCTAATGTAATTCTGTGTGTGTGGGACATGATTTTTGAAAGCGTACTGAAATGAACTGATTCAGAATCTGTTGTGATATTGGCTTTTGTGTTAGTGGTACTGAATTTCAGTTTTTAATATCATAAAATTATTAGTTACCTGACCAGCAAAATCTTATAAATAATGGCCATTAGACTATTACGCTCTTAAACTGTGTTAGCTATGAACATCAGGTTATTATTCCAGGGCATTGCTTCCTTAGTCATTCAGTTACACGACATACGTACATAACAGAAATGAGAAGTCATAAATGAGCTTGTACCCTCCTATATACTTCGGAGATTAAATCTCATGTATTCGTTTGTACTTATATCTCCCTGAAGATGGTGATTAAACAGCTGAAACACATAGAAGGGCACAAGCTTATATGTGGCTTGTAATTTCTGTTTGTGCCTATTGGTATAAAGGAATTATTAAATTAGATTTTTGTCTGTTTACATTTCTTTTTACACATTATAGTAGCCGGAATTCATTTTGAAAGAATATTTATAATTGGTAGGATAATATTTTTATCTATTAACTATTACAGTCTAGGTAAAATGCTAATTAGTAATCATTTCCTAAATAAATTTATGTACTTGTGTATCCCGATAGATAAGCTCTTAATTTGAGTTTCTAGGAAAAAACAACACTATTATTTCTTAGTACTTGACTCTGCGACCTTGCACGAGTCTTTTGCAAAGCCATGTTTAATTTGATATCACGTTGCTTTCACTATAGACTGTATTATCAGCATTAAAATGATTCACTGTTATAGCACAGTTGATCTGACACAAGAACCGGGCAGGTAAATAATTTATATACAAAAGATATGCACGAAATAAAATTAGACGTTCTCCACAAACACTACCTTCCTGCACCTTTCAGCGATAAATCACCATAATCAGGAAGAAGCATGTAAGAGGGTGATGATTGTGGATAAACTGTGGATAAATTGTGGATAACTTTAATTTTATTGTTTGCTTATATTGGTGTGCATTAGTGACTGCAAGCAAAATGCACGGGGTAAATAATACAAAATTTATAAATACTCAAAATGCAGGTAAATATTTAAAAAGAAGTACCGCCAGGCGCACTGTTTCTACATAATTTATATAATCTCAAACTTCCGCCTTTGCCTGCGCTATATGCAGCCCGTCACACACGACAGTAAAAGCTGTGACCGGAACAGTACAGCACATGCCTGTGTGCTGTTTCTCATGATAACAAAAGGAATGAAATAACGTCTCACGCTTACAAGTGAGGCTACGCTGTCTATAAATACACGCTTGTAAACGTGTATAATCTCCAGGATGCCACTTGATATCGATAGGATTAAGGTCGATAGGGATTCCCCACGACGCGTCTGCACAAAGGAAGCCGTGTGTTGAAAGGCTTGCCACGCCTGCCAACCACTCAATCACTGCCAACAGTTCCTCTTTCTCTCCCTTTCCTTGACAGGGTTCGGATAGAGGGAATATACTAGGGGTGATTTGTTCGGTGCTTGCGTGTGATAGCAGGAGACCAAGGGCTATTAAAGAAAGAAGGTCGAAAGGGAAGAATGACAGAGAAAGGGGATCAGAGTGCAAGGTCGTGTTAGGTTAGAAACACAAATTGAGTTCTTTTTTCAGAGATTCGTTGTTCTGTTCTCGAAGGAAGTGAAGTGATTATGCTTTTCCTTTAAGGCAATTAACTAAAGGCTGTTTGTAGAACGTTATCGTTAAATACATGAAGACTATTAAATAACAAAGCCTAATATGGTCCTGGAGACAGTGCCTTGTGTATTTTCAAGAATCTGCAGTAACGTACTGCACATATCTTACAACATAAACAAAAACCTTTTTAGAAAGTTTTTAACTAGATATATTCCACAATTGTAAACACTATGGGATCCCAAAGTGGGCAAAGCATCTGGTAACGAAAATGTTGTAAGGGCCTGAAGATGACTAACTTTTAGTCGAAACATGTAGCCCTGCTTAAGAATAATAAAGATTGTGCTGACCTATATTGTGTGACGTTAATTGAATTGCAAGCACATCGTGATGCCTTCATTCAGAATATCATTCAGAATAACAAGACATTTTTACCGCAGTCGTGAATAGTGCAAGGGTATGCAGGGCTTTGAAATAATTCTCCCTTTGATTTGCTGTTACAGTATTATTTTACGAGAAGGAATACAAATGACGGACGTTCCAAAGTAAATCTGGTGTCTTGATAACGTTTCTTGGAGCCCTGGATTTCCTGATCTTGTTGGCATTGCAGCGGCTACAGAATCCAGATCAGCGATGTTCAGCCATTCGAATTATTAATAACCTTCTCCATCAATTGCCTCCTTCATTTAAACAGCTTTTGCTTTGTTATAATATACTCGTAATTTACTGAAAATATTGAAGCCTATCTCTTTATCATTGATACAAAACACTATTCTGGGTAAATGTCCAACTTGATGCACAATTACCTACTTTACCAGTTACTGTATTAATACAATTTTACCTCCTGATGATGAGCACAGTGTTGCTCGAAACATGTAGGGGATTGTAATAATAAACGTATTATATAACGTAATTGTGCATCAATTTGGTCATTTACCCAGAGCTGAACCAGGATGCACAGTCAACAAAACACTATTCTCTTACGTATTTGTCGGAAACACAGTGTCTTTGCCATACGTTAAACTTAGAGCACATTCATGCTGTTGAAAGAAATAAGGAAGTTTAACCGCATGAGAGAAACGGACTCTTAAATTCCCCAGTAACTGAAGTACCCGCTAAAGCTGCCATGCCCAGGGACACGATGAAATGAAAGACTGCATTTTCCTATATAGAAAGCTCTGCAGGACCAGAGTTCTGCGGTAAGCGAGATGATCTAGAAGCTAACTTCTGGTGGTAAAGTTGTAGCTACGAAGAAAGGAAGAGTGCAGCATATAGACTGGTAGCGATAGCATGGGATAGGCCGCCACCAGTGATCATGCTTTCTCTGACCCAAGTAATGAATCGGGCAACCATATCACTAGTGTTATAGATAAGAACACTTAGAATACACGTATATCAGTGTATAATATATGGTGCAGTTGCTGTGTGACGTAGCTTCAGATTAATTGCATCATTCGAAAGAAAACCTATTCACGAAATTTTTAATACCAAATGTTTTATGACGTACCGTACATTTCCTTCTGTAATCATTTTGGATCACTGGCTGTGAAAATATTTCAGTATTTCGTATGGATAGTCATTGTTACCATCCGCTTTGTTTCACATGAATGACCTTTCGTCCTATGGAACCGATAATTTATATCATTATCTGTTCATTATTTAATGGGAAGACTGACGCTAAAGAATTGCTTCCGTAATTTCAGTAAACAAATATCTTAATGACATACCTGTGTTAATAATGGCAGAGAATCACATGGGTTATTAACTACAGGAAATGTTAACACAATAATGATATATGGACATTGGCTTATCGCTAAATTCAATTCATGCACGCTGGTAATTACGAAAAACTGTGCTATGTAGAGATCCTCTGTTTTTATCACTAAAATAGAAATGTTAATTTTTGACATTCAGTGGACCGTGCATCGTGATAAATTCTTATAACAAAACCAATGATGTGCACTGATTTTTCAAATTTATTTTTGGAATAGAACTCTACACGTTACGGACAGGTTTTGTGTCCATCGTCAGGAGTCTAGTACTGTACACACAACAATGGTGTATGTCATACAGGTTATGCTGACTGCTTGCTAACAAGAACTCAGCATAACCAGTGTGTATTGTTGTGTGTACAATGCTAGACTCCTGATGATGGACAGAGAAACTGTCCGAAACATGTAGAGTTCTATTCCAAAAAATAAATTTGAGAAATTAGTGTATCTCGTTGGGTTTATTATAAGAAGAAATGTGGGTTTCGGAAAATGTCAGTGCTGTTTTTGGATTGAATTAGACCTAAATTTCATAAAATATTTATCAATAATGAATGACGTTTGCTTAAATGTATATCATTTCTAGTAAAAAACAAGAGATCCCTCATCGACCATTTTAATGTTTAGGTGAGACTTCCCCGTTGCTTATTTTTTAACGATTAATGGAAATATAATTTTATTCTAGTTGTGTTAGACTAAAATTATATTTCTATTGACCCATTTTAATACTACAGTCTTATCTACACCCGGATGTATCAAGTGGCGTTTCCCTTTATGTTTTTATACTGGAATATTTTAGATGATTTCTTGACTCTTCTGGGATGTCACGATACGTAGATTGGTAGCTAGGTGCCGATGTTTCGAGACAACCTATGGCGCAATACAGACGGTAAACATAGCAGTGAGATGAATTGAAATAAATTTGTATAGTGTGAAACACTTTCAGGGAAAGACATGTGTCTTATTTTAAATTCGCAAGAGTCAGAACAAGGAGAATAATAAACACGTGTTACCGTTTTTAATATCCTGTGTCGTTCTGACGTTGAAGCCATAAGACTGAAGTCATCAGAGGAAGTTATTATGTTAGCCATGTTATTGTGTTGAGCGTCGGATATAAATATGCAGTAGGTATAGCAGAAGCCAATTTTGAACGGTTTGGATCGGGGAAAAAGGAATTACGGAAGTAAAATTTATTACTGCAACGTTGACTTAAAATGCAAAACGGATAAGCGTGTTTTAATAAGCAAAAAAATAATTCCGGTCCTCGTTTTCTGTGCTCTGGGTACTTCTCCAACATCGTGTCCTTTCGTGCTCACTTTCGCGCTCGGTTCGTCTCCATCATCGTGTCCTCTATCGTTCATTCTTAATAATGTTTTCTTTTTATTTGCCTTTATGAGCAATCAGGAAACATCACTACAATGTTTCCTATGAGTTAATGCGCTGTGCCATTTGGCGGTGGTCTAGGAGGCGTCCAGGGACGCTTCCTTAGTGTATCTCGTCAAACGTCCATCTTCGTTTTAAGCGCTTGTTATTTGGCGGGTGCACTAGTGGTTCCATGAGAGGGTTTGGGTGCGAGTCCAGTGCCGTGCGATGGGTAGTTGTCCTTTCCCTGAAAACCGTGTGAACGTGCGGGATATGTAGGTCGGAATGAAGGATGTGATTTGAGACATACCATGGTGCATTGGTTATAGATCTGAGTAGTTTGGATTGGTATCGCTGGATGATACCTATGTTGAACTTAAAAGCACATCCCCAAAGTTCTATTCCATACGTCCACACTGGTTTTAGCACTGTTTTATAGATGAGAAGCTTGTTTTCCAACGATAGGGGGGAATGTTTTCCAATGAGCCAGTTTATCTAGCGAGTTGTGAGATCGAGTTGCTTGCGTTTCGTTATCACATGGTTCTTCCAGGTTAGGCGTTTATCAAAGTGAAGTCCGAGGAATTTAACTGTCTCAGCATGGGGTATGACTGTCTGGTTGATGTACCATGGGGGACAGTGTCCTAGCCGGTGAGTGAATGTCTCAATAATGTTGAGTGGCAAAGGGTGTCAAGTAAGAAACTGCCCTTTGAAGACATACAGCGGACCAAATCTGCCTAAAAGTGTTTAATAGTTGGTTGATGCCGTGATTTCACGGTATTTGTGAATATTGACGTCGGATTTTAAACTCATGGTTCCGTGCATCGTAATTCAATGTTAATAAAAATCCAACCAGTTGCAACAGTAAGCAGATATTTATTTACTGCAAAGTCACTTTACATGTTTCGGGTGTCACAGCACCCATCATCAGGAGTAGTAAAAACTGTAACCTCAACCTCCGGGACAGTTTTGTGGTTTGTGCAACTCGCACAAACCAGTCCCGATCAGGCCACGTTGGAGGGAAGTAGCTTTACCAGTATTATGACCTGTACCGGAGGATGCGGTTACAGTTTTTAGTACTCCTGATGATGGGTGCTGTGACACCCGAAACATGTAGAGTGCTTTTGCAGTAAATAAATATCTGCATACTGTTGCATCTGGATGGATTTTTATTAACAATGACGTCGGATGTTTCAAACTTTCATGATCACATGTTTCAATATAATTGTTTCATCTTTCCGTTATTGATTCCGAGGGATCGGGATGAGATCATGTGGTTTGTGATAAGACTTGTCACACCTTTATATTGCTGCACAGATCACTCTGAACCCAGTGAAGTTCCGCCCTTAATTAAGTGAGAAAAGTGGATTTATATTTTACGTAATGAAACTCTCCTTTCCGTATAATTTTCACCAACAAGATGCGCCATTTTCTATTAATTTATTTCAATATTAAGCCTTTACATGTTTCGAGCAGGCTTGCTGCCCATCATCAGGAAGATCAACTCTGTATAAAGAGTCAAGCGTTATGTTGACCGGCTGCTGGTAGCAGCCAATCAACATAACGCTTGACTATACCAATTGCTGTTTATACAGAGTTGATCCTTCTGATTATGGGCAGCAAGCCTGCTCGAAACATGTAGAGGCTAACTATTGAAATAAATTAGTAGAAAATAGCGCATCTTGTTGGTTCATATTATACGGATATATCACGATGCACGGTCGACAAAAAAAATTCGTCTTTACATAATTATCAAGTCGTATGCTTCTTATATGAGGGTGTGCTGATAAGTCCTTAGCCCGACATACTTCCCGATGTCGTAGAACGGAAATGATAGTGTCGTTGGAAAGAGGGGGCTGTTCATGTGCCGAATTGCAATTCTTTTCTTGTTACAGAGGCTGAAAGGAAGCATGTCAGGCGATGCGCGCGATTTCAACAACATGGAGACAGAAGCGAGCTGTCATCAATTTTTTTCCTGCAAGGCAAGGCGCCGAAGAAAATTCACGCCATTCTAACAGAAACATTAGGGGAACATGCAACATCGTATGCCACCGTCAAAAACTGAGTGGCCCAGTTTAAACGAGGTGATTTTTCCACCTGTGATGCGCCTCGTCCTGGACGACTGAAAACAGTGGCAACCCCGGAGATTATTGATCAAATTCTCGAGCTAATCTTGGAAGACAGCCGGATTTCGGCTAAATCAATAGCTGAGCAACTGGGCATCTCACGTGAGCGGGTTGGGCCCATCATTCATGAAGATTTGGACATGCGGAAGCTCTCCGCGAAGTTGGTCTCGAAATGCCTGAACGCGGATCAAAAACCTCAACGATGCCGGTCGTCTGAGCAACATTTGGAACTTTTCGGCGCGATCAAAATGACTTCGTGTCGCGATTGGTGACAATGGACGAAATCTGGTTATATTACTACGACCTGGAGACAAAACAACAATCAGTGGAGTGGCGGCATAGCGGCTCACCCCGTCCCAAAATATTCCGAGTGCAAAAATCCGCTGGAAAAGTTCTCGCCTCGATTTTTGGGATGAAGACGTCAGCCTCCTAGTTGATTATCTTCCAAAGGGCCATACTATCAACGCGGTGTATTACGTATCTCTGCTGGTGCAATTGAAGGACTTTTTGAAAGAAAAACGCCGCGGGAAGGTCACCAAGGGGGTCTTGTTCTTTCACGACAATGCCCCGACTCACCGAGCACTTGCAACTCGGAAGAAACTGGCCTACCTGGGTTTTTTTACCATTCACAATGCTTTTGTATTTGCAGATTCAAAAATCTCTATCTCGGTAACCATTCAGAATTACTCACGTATTCATACGAACTTTCTTTCTCACATGACCGATACTATAAGCTCCCAAATTATGGACCTGCCATCTTGAATCACCATGTACAGTGTGGACTGTTGGCCAACCAGATATGCTCTTATATCGACCTGCTTGTCTTATATCATCTACAGCATGCCTTATCAAAACGTATAAAGCTACTATTTTTTTTACATTCATTGTTCCGTGCATCATTATAATTGTTTCAAAAAATAACCAACACGATGACACTTGTGGACTATCCTTCATTTTCAGGGGTAGTCGTCATTCATTCTCTACATGTTTCGAGCTTCCCGAAAGCTCGAAACATGTAGAGAATGAATGACGACTACCCCTGAAAATGAAGGATAGTCCACAAGTGTCATCGTGTTGGTTATTTTTTGAAACTACTATTTTTATTGCTTATGTCTATGATTTAAATTTGGTTTGTACTGAAAAAAAACGACAAGTAGATCGCAAACTTCCCAACAACCAAACAATTCACTCTTTATATAAATCATAAAATGACATTCACACTGATTCATCATAGATCCAATTCATATACAAAACTTGCACCAGAAATCATGTTTTTTAATATGTCCACATGGCTGTTCGGGACGAGCGATTATTAAATTCCTATAACCTCTAAATTAAAAGGTAATTAAATTTTAAATTAGTTCTACTCTAATGAATCAATCTTGCACCAATATTTTTTGTAAAATTTTTATCTTGACCTCAGGCGTTTTACGATTTGTAGCAGAACCGTATGCTGTCCGCACTGCGACATTCTTAGCTGTACGGAATGCAATCTTTGATATCAGCTGGCATTTATTCTTTACTGAGTTCAGTTATTGAAGTAGTAAGAACATTCCTCCCTTTTCCCCTTGCTTGGGGTGGCAGAGACGATGCCTTATTCACACCTCGCTGTATTTACAAGTGGACTGAGTCAGACAATGCCCAATTATTAGATTGGCCAGTAGCTGCAGACTGTTTGAACTATAAGCCAAAGGACCAGGAGACGTTCGGAATGGAATGTAGGAAGTTTGGATATTAATTCTGTGTCCTCGGGAATATCGCCAGCGTTTGTACGCAGATTTGATGTAGGCTTTAGAAACTGCTATATCCGCGATTAATTTTCAACATAACAGACTTAATTAAAACGGCACTAAAATCCCTAACGACCCAAGGTAACTCAGTACGTACTGTGACTGTGTTACAAGCTGAACGGCCGAGGGATTGGCTTTCAATTGCCGGCAAAAAGACTGATTTTTTTGTTCTCCCACGTGTCCAAAGTAGCTCCTGAAGCCCACCGTCCACATGCCCAATAAGAAGCGGACGCTTTCTCCCCAGGAGTAGTGTGGCTGGGACATAAAACTGAAGACTTATTTTCATCTAGTGCTGAAATTAAGAAGATTGGATCTACACCTTATTTGCCCATTATGTCTTTAAGGCTTTGTAATTAATAAATCAATATTTAGTGTGGTTATTATGAGCACGGAATTAATTTTCTCACATTAAAGACAAAATATAAATGGAAATCAAAGTTATGCATTGTATACCGCGTACTGGGTTGGCATTTATTTCACACAAACATAATACAGACTAGGTTCTATATTGGAGTTAGTCATACTAGGGCGAGAAAAGCAGGTAGGAGGAAGTAGGCGGGGCAAGTAGCACGAAGGGAAAGATACCTATGGCTTCTGGGACCTTTGTCTGACAACCTGATGGAATGAGACCGCTTTATTTTTTCCTCGTTTTCTACTGGCCATTGAGGCCATCTCTGTCGCCCTCCGTTTGTTCAGATGCGTCGACTTTGCCTCCAATTTATAACGCAAGGTATCTAGAGATCTTCTGCCGCTGAATCCAGCCACGCAATAGCTGGACTGTCCACTCGTCCAGTAACCTCTGATTCATGGAACGTTAGCTTTCTGCAAGGTCTTGCTCCTGCTTTCTACAGAGGCATCCCAACCACCTGAACCTTCCTGTTTGGATCACCTCAAATATTTCTGATTCATCATATTGTTTATAAAGTTCATGAATAACCTTGGATTTCCTCACACTGTTTTCCTTAACCGATCCATAGGTCGTTCTTAGCAAGACCACCCGCCATTTTTATGCATGTGTTAAAACACAACATTAAATTGACGCTTAGAGACTGTGATGGTGTAGATTGTTATTCGTTTGAAGTAACGTAGGATCCAGTGAAAGTATAACTAATGATTTTGAGTTCTGTAAAACAAGTATGTTTTTACCAAGTTAGCAACTCTTAGCATCTGAGTAGGAGTCTACACCATGGACAAATTTCGTCACCATATTTGGTAACATATCACGCATATTCAAGCTGATAAACAAAGAAAGAAGTGTAGTAATGTTATTTAATTTGAGATCTTTCGTATATCATGTCATGATGTGGGTCGATAAGGGGCCATGGGGTGGTGCAGTTGGTTGAGGCACTGCGCTAAAGCCGGAAGGACGCGGGTTCGATTCGCGATGTGTCATTGACATCATCCTTCCGGTCTGTAGTCGACTTAGCCTCTAAAAGAAATGAGTATATATGGGAATAAAGGCTGCCGGTGCGTAGGGCTGACAAACTTACCAACTTTATGTGCCTATTGTATTGAAATCTTGGAGCCTCAAACTCCTGGAACCCTCAAGGCCCGTCAAGACCTGTATAGGGATTGCTTTACCTTTAAGGAGTGGGCCTATAAGTACCATAATTTCGGAGAAGATAGGTTCTGGTATTTATCTCTAAACTACTCTAGTAACAATGAGGGTAATCCTTATGACAAGAACCGAAAATTAAGCGTTACTGAAGGGTCTTGACTCTGTTTCAGGTGACCGGCATTGTCGGAAGGGCCGATGTGCTGTCCTGTGTCCTCTTCTTGCTTTCATTCTTGGCCTACCACGGGTAAGTTTGCTCTGCTGCAATAGGAAACACATAGCAAATACCAAAAACATGGAAACTCGAACGCAGAAGCTCATACGATACAAGACTTAACAGTAGAGATTTGCATTGTGACTGTCGAAGCACATGCGCAATATTATTCTAGTTTGGAACTTCTCTGTGTGGGGACCGCGGTAGCACAGTGGTTAAGGTGCTATGCTACAAATCGGAAGGTCGCTGGTTCAATCCCACCTGGTGTCAGTGTACCCCTCATTGACGTAAAATCCTCCCGATCGCACTATGGCCGTGGGGTCGACTCAGCCTCTAACAGAAATGAATACCAGGAGTATTTCCTGGGGGAAAAGGCGCCCGGTGCGTAAGGCTGACAACCTTACCACTATCCTGTGCCCTTGTCACGAAATCTGTGGACCTTAACTTTCTGGAACCTTCTGGGCCCTTCCAGGCCTGTAATGGGACTGCTTTACCTTTACCTTTTACTCGTCTGTGTAGAGGATGGAAGATTCGTTCATCAAATTTAAAGGAACTTTAAAAAGTAAGCATTAATCTTAACCTACTTTCTTCCCCCAAGAAAAACAATTAGTTTGTATAGTAAAACCAACTAGATGCATCACTATATCAAATTCATTTTATTTTGGAAATTATACTCTACATATTTCGGAAGGTCTTTCCGTCCATCATCAGGAGTTCAAGACTGTACATATAGCAACAGGCATTTGTCAAACTGTAAATCCAGAGATGGGTAAAATTACTAGTGAATGTGTATATATGTTGTAGTTAGGCCCTAGCAGTTTTTCTCTGCAGATTTTTTATACCATATTGCAGCGCTTGTTTTGTACAGTTTTCCTTTGATGTTTCTATATTGATATATTGATATATTGATATATTTCCTTTGCCTGTTTGGCATCGACAGATTTGACGTTCATAGGACAGAGAAAAACAGCTAGCGTGTAACTACAACATATATACACATTCACTAGCAATTTTACCTATCTCTGGATTTACAGTCTGACAAATGCCTGTTGCTGTATGTACAGTCTTGAACGCTTCATGATGCACGGAAAGACCGTCCGAAACGTGTAGAGTATCATTTCCAAAATAAAATGAATTTGATTTACTGGTTCATCTAGTTGGTTTTACTATACGAATAATATTACGAAGCCCGTCCCTATGAACGTCAAAAGCAATTAGGTTTGTGAGGTCAGCGTGCTTTTCATGTGTCATTCTGTGAAACAGGTGACCACTCTAAGTTACCAAATTTTGTATCAAGGTTATGTCACTGGATGATAACAACTGTGGCAAAAGTGCCTTCAGTAATTTGACGTTCAGGTGACCGTGCATCGTGATAAATTCTTATAGTAAAACCAACCAGATGCATTAATTTCTCAAATTTATTTATGGGATAAAACACTACATGTTTCGAACAGTTCCTCTGTCCATCATCAGGAGGTTTTCACTTTACACACAAAAATGGTGTATGTAATACAGGTTTGCTGACAGCTGGCGAGCAGGATCAGCACGGAATTCCGCCCTGATCCTGCTCGCAAGCTGTATGACATATACCATTGCTGTGTGTACAGTGAAAACTCCTGATGATGTAGAGAGGAACTGTCCGAAATATGTACAGTTTTATTCTATAAATAAATTTGAGAAATTAGTGCATCTAGTTGGTTTTATTATAAGAATGCCTTAACTAAGTATTGGGTGGGGACTATATCAATGCCATTTCATTCAGCATCCTGAAATGATAATTACTAAGTTTTTTAAAAAATGTGCAAATTTTCTCTATACTTTCTTGGAATCACTAAGGAAACCTGAGAAAATTTCCATAAGAACAGCATGTTTTACGCGGAATTTTTAAGAAGAAACCTGCAGGTTAAAAATCAAAAGTTTATTTTTTTAAATTTTCAATTCCTATTTCGACAACACTGTCCAGTAGTTGTCTGACAGTATAAATTGGCGACCACATTTTGAGGGCCTTTACTACCATTCTGTTAAAAAATGACAGGCCAGATTCATTACCTACTTTTCCGGAAATTTTACAGACACTAAATTGTCGCGGTATAGAAGACTAAATTTTCCTAAATGATTTATACTGCTCACCCAATATTGTGCTGGTGATAAAACGAGAAGTATGAGATGTGGGCTGGGCATGTGGCGCGTATGGGTGAGGAGAAGGGGGGCGTATAGGGTCTTGGTAGGGAAACCGGAGGGAAAGAGACCACTGGGGAAACCTAGGCGTAGATGGGTGGATAATATTAGGATGGATCTCCAGGAGGTGGGATGTGGGTATATAGACTGGATTGGGCGGGACCAGGATAGAGACAGGTGTCGGACGCTTGTGAGTGCGGTAATGAACCTTCGGGTTTCGTGAAATGCGGGGAATTTCTTGACTAGCTGCAAACCAGTTAGCTTCTCAAGAAGGACTGTGCACCATGGAGTAAGTAAGTAAGTAAGTAAGTAAGTAAGTAAGTAAGTAAGTATATTCCTGAAGCGCTGGTTCAGATCTCTTCCCAGTTTTTCCTTTAAAATGACTACTTTTTTTCGTCGTGTTTTGTAGTTCCTGCAGCTGATGCTGGGAGAACATAAAAAACACGTAACACGAACGCTTCTTTAAAACTTTCCGTTTCATTGCCTTAATTCTGTTAGCTGATGTTTTAAAATCTTACCTCCTTCCAGCGTCGTTAAATAATCTAAGCACTATAATACCTACGGATGACAAGTAAGGTAACATTCTTTTAAATGTCTGCTACGTGTGTTGCCTTCTCGAGCAAATTAGCAATAAATCTACTTGGTTGGAATGGGGAAGATAAGGCACGAAAATAAACATAGAATTATTTGTGAAACATATTCGTAGAATCAATTCATACGATGCCAGATTCTCTGAATTCATTATAAAAATAAAATGAGAGGAAGTTAATTCTCCTACAGAATCCCTGGAGGCAAAACAATAGCGTCTGAGAACGCTCGTTCTTTCAGCTACAGTTTTGATTAAGTGCTATGTGAATGAACCTTCAAGCAGACAAGGAAATGATTTTGTTATTTCAAAATGAGAACATTTCCTACCTGAGAGATAAAATATAGTCAAATAAAGAAGTAGAGAAGAGAAGTTTGTTTTGGGTCGGGAAGTGGCTGTAATGGAAGCTTTTAATAACTTTTGCCACACATTACTACTTAATCATTCAGTGCTGGAGCCATGGTCTACATGAGAATGGTATAGGATGGTGCCTGGCGTACGGGGAAGAGAAGATATGCATACTAAACGCATCGCCAGCGTCTCTTCATTTCGCACCCCCCCACCCATAAATAAACAACCTTGCCTGTCTGTGGTTTATGCACTTCATGTACGACCACTAGCACCACCACCACCACCACCATCACCATCTTTGTCTACACAAACTCATACTTCTGCAGGGTTTTGTGCTATACCGTCCTGCCGTTGTTGGCAATAAATCAAGGCGGCAAATCCCTGAAGCTTGTATTCCGAACGAACGTCACTATGCTCTCCTCCCCCCCCCCACCTCCCTTCGTCTTCTTACGAACTGTGCAATCTTCAGAAAGTTTTTTCCCGATATAAAAATCAT
>Ga0123354_10003353_pt1 | contig 22081 bp, 14 predicted proteins | sample TergutLab28metaG_2_FD_97872 | JGI IMG/M metagenome (GOLD analysis project Ga0123354, IMG submission 97872) | Labiotermes labralis P4 segment gut microbial communities from Petit-Saut dam, French Guiana - Lab288 P4 | ecosystem: Host-associated > Arthropoda: Insects > Digestive system > Gut ... | reverse complement strand
TGTACAGTAAAAAAGTGAACTCCTGATGATGAGCTCCCTGAAGCTCGAAACATGTAGAGTGAAGGACGACTAACCCTGAAATAAAGGATAGTCCATAAGTGTCATCTTGTTGGTAATTATTTTCGAACAATTATAATGATGCACGGAACAATGAATGTAAAAAAAAATTATTATTATTTCAATTTTAATTATTGTCCCGAATTCGTCTGGATGAATGTCAAAATATTTATTTTTCCTTTGTTTAACGACCCTCTCAGTATCTGAAGCTATTTGGCGTTGAACGGTATGCCGATTAATAAATATGAACTGCAAAGAATCTGGAACGAAGCGAGCATGTATTGAGTCTCTATGCTGCAATTTGCCTGAAGGGACTCAAGAAAAACTATTAAAAACTTCAGTTGTTCCACGATCGAGCTTCGACCCGTTCAACACCGAGAAGGAAGTCTGAAAGTATTACAAATCATTCAAATTTTCTCGGTGATATAAAAGACATTTCCTTCCTTATCCTTTCCGTTACGAAGTGTTCACCAGACCAAAGCAGTAAAAACAGCACCATAAATCGGTATACAGTAGGTCGTACAGTTGGGAAAGACTGAAAATTCCAGACTTACGACCTACCTGTACCTCTAGCAAAAAACATAACCCCATCCCCAACAAAGAATCTCTAACACACACGTGCTGTCTGTGTATTTGCCTCACAAGCTTGTTACCTGTAACCCAAAACTAAAAAGTCAATGGAACTTTTCTGATGACGCTAAATACTTGCAGGACCAAGTGAAGTAAGTAAACATTGCACGAAGGAAAATGGGGAAGTTTCTGTGCGACAGACAGAAGGGAGGGGGGGGAGGAGTCAAATTCTAAACAAAATCTGCAGTAATTTGTCTGGTATCTGAAGTTCCAGCAGCGCTTACAAGCAATGCTCCGTTCCCAATCAGTCACGAACTGTTCGTATCATCGGAGACTGTGGCGACAAGTGATACACTGACCTGTATCGATCATTGCACAGTGGCAGCTACTGGCAATGAACGAAATCTTCAATCCACCAAAACCAATTCCGTGCTAACGTGGCCAGTTCTGTTTACTCGTTTACTGTTATCCTGAGCAACTTCAGGCTTCAGATCTTCGCTCTTCTGGTATGTTACGGAGCGCAAATTGGTATTTACCGACGTTTCGGGACAGCCTATCCGTCCCATCTTCAAGGGTCAAGCATGACATACCCTTGACGATGGAATCGATGGGAGTCCCGAAACTTCGGTAACTATCATTCTACACTACGAAACATCCCAGAAGAGCGAAGATTATTTACACCGCGGTGGAAGTCTGAAATCACAATACCCGAGGCTTGTATGTGTTTGTGTACGTATGTGCACTACAGCGCAATAGGGATATTATTTTAAACCACAACAGAAACCGCCATTATTAGAATACCAAAACAAACCGGGTTCAGCCTCCAGTGGCACAGACTATTCAACCTCCACAAAACAAACGAACCGAGTAATCATGCTGTTCTTATTGCTGCACGGTCAAACAAAAGCAAGTTTAATATTACCGATTTCACAGGTAACGGAAATTTCTACTACGCTGACGCTGAACCAATCCCGTCAACGGATTACAAAAAAAAAATGCAGGAAAAGGAGCAGTTAGACATAAGTATATTTAGTGGTTTTTCTACTGTAAGTTATACAGCGACGTGTTTCGGCTATATTACATATCGCACTGTAATATACAGCAGAATGCTACTAAATATAGGTGTTTGAGGTTCATAGGGCAGTGCATCGTAATATTATTTCTATAGTAAAACCAACTAGATCCACCGATGTATCAAATTTATTTCATTTTGGAATGACACTCTATATGTTTCGGACTGTCTTTCCGTCCATCATCAGGAGTTCAAGACTGTACATACAGCAACAGGCATTTGTCAGATACTGCTGTCTGCTTGCTAGCAGGCAGACAGCAGTATCTGTTTGACAAATGCCTGTTGCTGTATGTACAGTTTAGAACTCCTGATGATGGACGGAAAGACCATCCGAAAATGTAGAGTGTCATTCCAAAATAAAATAAATTTGATACATTGGTGCATCTAGTTGGTTTCACTATAGAAATAAATATCGGCGTGACTGCTCCTTGTCCTTTATTTTTGTACTTGTATATCACAATGGGATGTCGCACATAAAAATATTAATTTTTTACTTTACGGGCTTCACGGATAGCAACTGCATGCATGCCGGAAAAAGCCTATTATTTCTCCCTGCAGCCTCCGCTCGAAGACAGACTTTTTTCATACCCGCGAAATGTCATCATTCGGGAATAATATTCCAACTGTCATCGACGGATGAAGCAACTCGCTACAGGCTCAACGGTTGGGGTCTCGGGCTTCGTACCCCGGTGGGAGAAACAGACTTTCTCGTTCCCATATCCGTCTAGACCACTTATGGGGCCCAGCCAGTCTGCTGTACAATAGGAGTGGGGCTCTTCCCCGAATGTACGAGTAGAACAGCCGGGGCCAGGCGATGACGACCCACAACCATCTAGCGCCGAAGTTAGGAATGAGTAGAGCTACACCTCTACTCCATCTCTGTGCAATCTTTGGCAGTTCACAGGGCTATGCTTCTTCTCCTTCGCCTTCTTCTCCCCCTTCTTCTCCTCCTTCTCCTTCTTCTCCTTTTTTCCTTCTTGTTCTTGTTCTTCTTGTTCTTCTTCTTCTTCTTCACCGACGATGCTGCCTGCTGGTGACTTGTCACCAGCCGGCAACATCGTCGGTGCATTATACCACAAACTGTAAACACAGTCTAGTGCTCCTGAGGATGGGCGAAATTATCGCCCGAAACATGTTAAGCTGATTGAAATTATTAACAATTTGTTATTGTTGCATCTAGTTGGTTGTTTATATTATTGCTCATTCTGTACTGGTGCGATGTGTGGATGTGGTAATACTGCTTACGAAACATTTCTGAACATTGCAATTAAATATTTCTGTTAAACTCCTCCGTTGCCCGATAACACCCGACCCGTTCCCGACATATATGATCCGTGCATACATTTAGTATTAGAGGCGTGCTGACGTCAGTAAGTGCGTGCAATATGTGTGTATGGATCAGACAAAAATAACATCGGGTAATCTATCGCGTCACTATTAATTGCTGTCATTTAGATCGGTTTGTTTCATTTTGTACAAGTACAAGTCTACACAAAAACTACTTTTTAATGACGCTGCAATAATTGCACATGTCCATCACGTCCAGAACATGCTACCGATTTCAGGAACAGTTTGCATAAGGAAGAACCGCATTGCATGTCACAACCACGACTTGCTGTCCATCAACTTCGTCACGTACCAGGAACTGTACACACACACAACCGCACACAAGAGTCGGTATATTGCAGTAGTATCCGCCTCTACGACTTGCAGTCTCGCATTTAAAAAAGCTGTGTGATCTCAGGGCCTTAGAACTTTAACATAACGGAAAGAATAATTCAGTACCTCTTCCCTACAGTTCACCGACTTCGGATCTCAATTCAAACCCCGCTGTTATTTACATTTCTGTACCGTTTATTAATGACGCACACAGAAGACTGATGTAATATTCATACTGAACCACCATGGGCGGAGTATCCAAATTTCCTCGGCCACTGGCAAGAAGTCGTGGTGATGAGTGTACGATTGGCGAAGCATGTGGCACGCGCCGAAGTGAAGGGAAACGCATTCAGTATTTCTGGTGGTAAAATCTGAACGAAGGAGAACGCTACGAAACCCTACGGGTAGAAGAGATGTTAACATTAAAATTGACCTGAAATACAACCATGAAAAGATGTGAACTGAGATCATGTGGCTCAGAAACGCGAAAAATGGTGGGCTACTGGGGACACAGTAATTGAATTTCCGGGTTCCTGAAAATGTGAGGAATTTATTGAGTAGCGAAGGAAATTTTACCATCTGAGAAAGGAATATTCTCCAAGAAATGAGTTAATGTGCTTGGTAATATTTTGTACTGTACCTAGTTTCTGTACTTAGTACTGTACTACAATGTACAGTACCTAGTTACAGTACTTAGTACTGCACTGTACTATATTGTACTGTACCTAGTTACTGTGCTTAGTACTGTAATATACCGGACGGTACCTAGTTACTGTACCTAGACACTACCGGTCGGCTTACATTTACGTCAGCTGATAAGCTGGAGTCTTATTGTGTTCCTTACTGCTTAACCTTTTCAAGTCTGGCTGTTATTTCACGTACCACCAGGTTTAACATTCAAAAATTCTACATGGTACTCACATTGCATTTAAGTGTTCAGTATGGACTTTTTCCTTGTACACCATTAACAGACAGGTTTTGCATAACCGAAGTGGAGAGTGTTTACTGTGCGGTACGCACTGAATCCTTATATAAAGCAGGCGTGTTTGTCTTTAAAAGGTTGAATCAGGGGCTGGTTATAACATTGCTAAGCTCGTTGCGTTATTAGCCCAAGAATTGAGCTTTACAGCTGTGTCAGTTTAACTGTCGAGCAGTCACAGTCCAGAGACGAAGATTAAATTAAAATTGCGACGAATGGGGGAAAGCTGATGGAAGGGAACCAAATCACATTATCACAAAAGCCAAATTAGAACTGTACATCACTGAACACGTTATTTCATGCTCAACGCGGATACGGAACACACAGATTGCTCGATATCCTAAGTAGCAAAATATATCGAAAGCCAAATACCCTATGCTCCAAAATACATAGATTACGAATATAAGTATTAACTGCTGTAATACACACCAGCCGTGAAAGTCTAGTATTAAAAATATGACGGCCTATAATGTAATAATATGCGGTCTATAAAATAAAAGTAAATGTGATTATGGTATATCACATGACGTAGAATATAACCCAGTCATACAAACTCTATATCTCCGATAAATAAAGATTTCGATCAACATTCTAGCTTACAGAATAGATTATATTAAAGGCGAAAGCTACGAGACGCAACCAATAATTAAAACCCAAGAGAAATGAGATGCATGAGTGTGTGTGTGTGTGTGTGTGTGTGTGTGTGTGTAATATTAATGGACATAAAAGCTGGAAAAAAAAATACCATGCTGCACTTGTAATTACAGACTTGAAAGATGGCGGGCATGAAACGCCAGCTGAAGCTCCCACGTCTCAATCTCTGCATGCAACCTATTGTTTTTTTAATCTCTGGACGCGAAATACATCAGACGAGGGCGATAGCTCCTCTACCATATTCTGGAGGGTTGAAATGTAATTACGTCACACGACTGACTACGTGATTGCATTAACCAAACTTTGAAATTCCGAGAGACGCAAAATGGCGCCTGAAGTTGAGCAATTAGCCATGAGAGCTTTAGGTGAAATTCGATTTAAGTTTCACACTTAATCATCAACATTTGTCACCGTTTAGTTTAGCTTCTGGTGCAGTTGAGGCAATAATAAACAGAACGCCAAACTAATTACTTGGCCCACTGTGCGAAATCTCCAAACAAGTGCCCTGTCCCTGCAACACATGCATACAATTACTCCGACTTGCTATCATGATATTTGCCTTTGTCCTCCACAAAACAAATGCCATTCGTAGACCACATTAATAAATTGTCGAAAAATACGGACACAAGAGAAGCCCTACTTAACCTATACTAATATGGGAATTTATTTACTCCCTCCTCTCTTTCTCTGATCCTGCCAGCCCCCACATCTTTTTCACTTCTCCGTTCACCATTTTCGTGCATCCCACTCCTCTCTCCCATTCTTTCGTTCTTACTTGAGCCCTCCGTCCTTCTGGGATGTGACGCAGCGTCACTGGGCGATTGGTGCCGCGACGTTTCGAAGAGGCATACAAGTCTCTTCTTCAAGGGAATACAGTCCAATTATTCCTATTTGGGCATTCGACACTTCAATCACACAATCGCCCAATATCCCAACAACAACGAAGACTTCAACTGCATCATCGCGGCAACCTAACTTCGCACATCTTCCTACAATCATGCATCCTAATTCTGTTTTACCTTTCATCCAATTTGTTGCCATTTGTTCCATCTTTTCTCGGCCGCTCTCTCTCTCTCTCTCTCATTTTTCCTTCTTATTTTCCATTTCTGTACCTTACTCTTACAATCCATTCCTCCCCATTTATTCCAGTCTTCTTTCCATTCATCAATTCTTCCCTCCTATCACTGTGTATACATAAAAGCAAGTCTACCAGGATATACAGACAGAAGCTACTAACATGAAAACACCTGTCAGTTATACCATGGATAAATATCATTTGACAGAAGAAGCACAGTGTTTAAGAGTCGGACCTGTCTAAAGCTACACTGGAGAAAAGGAAGAGCCAGGTCGAAATCACAATTAGTGGACGAGACACAGAAAGTTGTCAATGCTGAGCTTCTGAGAGACTGGACTCCCAGTGGATAATATCAAGAGCGGGGGGTGGGGTGGGGGGGGGGGTATGAATACTACAGTAGGAACATCTCCTGAATAAAGCCTCTCTAATTCCTCTTGTCAACGTCTGTTGAAAGTCCGACAAAACCGATTCAGTGGCTAACAATAAGTTACTAATGGATTCAGGACATCCTGGCAGTGAAAGTAGGGAAACTAAATCCTGAAAAGAAGTCGCCGTGATCACTACGCTTCATTACAAAAGCAAATCCCTACATGCCGATTCATGTGGTGGAAGAATTAAAGTGATAGTAGAGATGAGCTAGCGGACTCTAAATACCGCCAAAGACAGGATGTTTGGGCATCACTATCGTCATGATATCTCTGATTTTGGGGTTCTACCGTGATACAAGATCTCGCCCTGTACTCATACAACAACTTGCAAGTTTGCAACGATTTGCAGAAAGAAATGTTAACCTTCCTACCTCAGACCTAGAGTCCGATAAACCTTACGTCCATTAAGGTCGTGTTTACACGTACCAGTTCCAATCCAACAATAAAATGTACTTCAGCTAGCAGATGAGAGTGCTTGGGTGAAGGGTAAGATCGAAACCTGCTAGATTTTGTCTTGGCTAAAAATATATACCTTACACATTGCTCTTGTAGTAGTAGTAGTAGTAGTAGTAGTGGTGGTAATGGTAGTGGTTGTGGTAGTAATAGTAGTAGTAGCGGCAGTAGTGGTACGGGTGGTAGTGGTAGTAGTAGTAGTAGTAGTAATAATAATAATAATAATAGTAGTAACAGCAGCTGCACATGTAACAAATTTCTCATTTTCTCTCTCCGCCATGTCCATTACTCAAGCACATACCTGTACAAGTTCACAAGGCTCTTCCGATGTAACCTCAAAATACGAGTCGTCGCCATGTTTGTCACTGACGACGCATGAACAGTATTACAATACAACCTTCATATAAAGTCCATATTCTTACTTATAACGGCTAACTACTTACCGCTGTCACACTGCATGCTAAATTACACTTTCGCACCAATAGCCATGTCTTTTATATTCTTTTTAAGGAATTGCCTCAATAAAAAATCCCTTTGACAATACAAATTTCATGAAAATTTACAAACGTTGAACGCTTAAGAAAACAGCAAAGTCAAGTCACAGATGTACTTATGCACATTTGGAGGACACCTTGCAGTAACACTACATCATAATATTACGGTGCATTTGTTCCTATTAATATTGCATTTATTATTAATGCACGGAATATGGACCATATAAACTACTTATCTCCCTACAGAAAGTACGCTGATAATCATACGAGAGAGCCCAGAAAACGTGACGACGAAAAATCGGGGAAAACCCGTTATGAAAAATTAGAATTAGATGCAAAAAGCGTCTTAACCACCACAATACATGCTTATTCATACATGTACAGTCCTGATGTTCAGTCACTCAGCTAAAAGGCTATTCTTAACAAGTTAACCATACTGGAGTCAAAAAAAAAATCTCTATTAAATTTGTTTCATCAATTATTCACTCGCACCTTGGGCATGCACCACAATTTAAACAATCAGGCTTCTTGCATATTCCAAACCCCCTCTGAATTTACACAGTATTTCTCTCCTACTTGAACAAAGAATCACCACTTCACGTTAATAACCACCCGCACACATCCACCTCCGCAATAAATATGTCCAGATAACCCTACATGTACAGGCAAAGGTTTGCCTTGTTCAGGGTATACAAACTGGAGCAAGCTAGGAATTGTTGCAATGTATGAACAGTTTATATCCTGATCCATCACTTTTTTTTACACTTGCCGAATATAAGCGATTGTGTCATTGGCTGACAAATTACGACAAAATCTGCAGCGACGTCAGCCAGCAAATTAATTCAGAAATAATAATAATAGCTACACAAGAATAAAACACAGCTTAAAAAATAATTATATACAAATTATAGTTCTTCGTCCCGTTTTATAAACAGGGACAACGGTTACTACAGTTGATCATTTCCACTGATGTGTTAACACTCCCTACTTCAAACGGAACATCAATCATACTTGGATGTCTTCTTCAGTCAAATAAATGATCAATCTGATTGTGTGGCACATCATCAGAAGGATAAATATGCTTAATGTACAGCCCTATCACGATGTGGAAAAGTTCTCGTTTTGATAATCTGAATTTTGCATACGGCGCAGTTCAATAATCTCATCGCATTTCCACTCCATCTGAAACCTTATTCCCTGAGGCCAGATTGGAAACGTCCTGCCGTCCGACCTCAGCAGAGTTATCTCTGGAACAAAAAACTTTCATGTGGTATCTAAGAAAATGATCAAATACACGTTCTTATTCCTTACAGAAGTTACACCACACACCAACCTTATCGTCGGTTACGGAATACACTCTTACCGTATAATATTACATCACCCACCCCGAAGGATGTCATCCTATAATTAATGAACTCCATTTTCTTAAATCCTTTTTCATGAAAAGTAACCCGTTCCAAAGCTATGACACTTGTTCCTTCTCCATTTAAAACACACAATTACACAACTTCCGTTGCCACGACTATCCTAACCAGGAAAAGCAGTCTACTGTGCCCCCCCCCCCTTCGCCCATATTGTACTTCCCCACCTCAGTAGTCACCAAGCATCTACCCTATACAGACTCCCGACAATACAGGTAAAGCTCATCCTAGAACCGGCCACGAAGGCCCAGAGCGGGAGTACACGTACACCCCTACTCTTTCTTTAACCTCGGCGTTACATGGGGTAGGGTGATCAACGTCACGCCCCGGCCGCTTTACCCCCAGGAATGCTCCTGTACTAGATTGTATAGGAGGCTGGGTAAGTCCCAGGTATGGTCTGGTAGAATGAGGAAAATCTCACCCCCACCGGAATTCGATACCTGGACCGTCCAGCCCGTAGCAAGTCGCTGTACCGCTGTACCAAATATCATGTCCTCCAACGTGACCTAGGTCGTTCCAAACAATCTGTCCAGTTCCGAGGCCACTGTCAGTTGTCGACGATACTTTACGGCGAAGTCTCAAAATCCACAAGCTCCACAGATCACCAGCTTTTAGAACGCTCCTTCTAGGCTGCTGTTATTCTGATGTTTTTAACAGCCGGTGCATCATCGTTTGTTTATTCATTAATTCATTCACTCTGGGCTTATTTTGCGAGGCTTTGAACTACAAAGGTTAACCTGTACAGCACAGAATGATAGATAGCCTAATGAGTAATTACGAAGTCCACGTGTTTTTCCAAAATCTAGAAACCATATCAAAACTGTGCGTGCCATAACAGTGAAAAGAAGCAAGTCCCATACTGAAGATTCAAAATTATTAAGCGCCACAGGTCAAAAGTTGGTCTCCCTGGCGACCAGGGCCCCGGGATTTGGGCACCCCTGGAATAATAAATTGAAAACTAAGTGAAAGGAAGCAGTCGTGGTCTAACACACGGCACCCTTACGGCATATGCCCAGATACACTGAGAGAAACCATGCAAAATCCTGGATAGCCAGCCTCAGAGCCAGATTTAAGCCAGGGACCTACAGAGTACTCGGCTGAACACTCCTCCGCTTCCTTCGGATTTACAGTAAGAGTCAGCATTGCCATCAGGAACATGACAGCTTGGGGAGACGGGGCGAACCGAGCGATATTTAAGCGAGAGTAAAGTCAGATCAAGCTTGAAGCTGTTGTGCGCATGGAGTGTCATTTGGGGCTCCAAATCCAAGTTCCTCATAAGCCTCCATCATGTGACACTTGCACGCTTACGTTTAAGTCAAAATGTTGATTATGCACTTCAGCAAACACTCTTCTTTCACTGACACAGTACACAACACAGCAGCCAACACGCAGCGCCTACAAAAATAATACCCGAATAAACCGTGGAAAGGCGACTTTTGTTTTGCTAACGGAATATGCTCCAACCCAGATCCACTTCATGACAGGCGAAAGGCAGACATGCGCTGTGACATTCACCACTCTCCCGGTTCACACAATCGCCTTCAGGGGTCAAATTCTCATCTCACGGCGAGGACCGTGGATCTTCAAAGACATGCAGCCATGCGGAAGGGAACGAGATCTGTGGCCGTTGGGTGGACGGAGAAACTGCGCGCTACGTACAGCGGGACGGTTCGCACACTGTGGGTCGGAGGACGTCAAACTTTATTTAACAACGATGGGACCTTCTTTCAGCGGAGATACCATCCCATCAGAAGATTTTTCATATGAAAATGTTCCCGTACGGTACAATAGTAGCCAAGTGAGTAACTATGTCGAGTGTGTGAGTGGGACGAGCAAGTGATTTAGTGAGGGGAGTAAATGAGTGACTGGATCACCCCAATCACATATTCACTCATTCACTCACTCACATAAGCCTCCCCTTAATAAGTTTCCATTTACAATTCACTCGTCCTCAATAGACGCGAATAACTTTTCGCTGAAAGCCAGCAAACCACTTTATCTACTGCAGGTCCCTCAGACTGTAAGTGGTGACGATCATAGAAAATACTGTATTTTCATTTAAAAGATTTAGCTAGGCCCATAGGTAAGCTTACGTCTCCGAAACGATCAGCGAGTGTTCTGAATGCAGACGTTAACACTGTGTTGTAAGCAGTTGAATACACAGACATTAAGCCACCACGCACCCAGTTCTCTCGCACCGCCTTACACCTCACATGCTGCGAATAATAATACGAGTGCAAATACCTTGCTCAGACGTCTGTCAGCACTGTCGCAAACAGAATAATGTTGACACAAGAGCGACAGCGTTAGTAGCAGCACCCCAGAACACTTTAATCTTCAATTGTAAAACAGACTTAAACCCACTAAAAACAGACACGAAAGGAGGAAATATTACCGAAGCAACTGATTACCTCTGTCATTCCTCGTCTTGCAGACTTACTTAGTACCTCTTAGCGGACATCGACGGAACTATATGATGGATCATAACAGGAACGGTACAGAAGAGAATGCATCAACTTAAGCCTTTACAGAAATAATACATATCCCCAAAAAACAAAGAAGCAGAGAAGGCGTTAGATGTCTTGTTGAAATACAAGATAAACTGTCATGCTTGTGTATCTGACGTAGGGCAACGAACACTGAACTGCATCCGTTGCATTACAAACTAATATGACATAGGTCCCTGTATACTCCCTAAAACGTAGGTCCTGTTTAGAAAAACAGTCACATGGATTTACTAAAAAAAAAAAAACAATCACACTGATTTCAAGCAACACAAAGACACACGGTAGGCTCAAAATCTGTACAGCACTCCGACTTACTGCACCAGTCTTACATTAATCGACGACAATACAATGGATATTTACCGGTGTATGCTAAAACAGGGCGAATCCCTAGTACACTACAAGACGACAAAATTGTTGCAATGAATTACATAAGTTTTAATTAAATGGGGCAAGGGATCACATCCGACAGATAACGTAAATGTTACCAGGCACCTAAAAAAAACTACTGAGCACGTTGCTTGTACGTTAGCTGCAATAGACTACACACAGACGAAGTAATAACACACAGAACAAGAGAATACCGGGAGAGTTAGAAGTATTAACACTCTAAAGACTGACTTTAACCTGCATTACATTATAATAGTCAGTCCGTACCGCGCAGTAAACATATGGCGCTAATTACGCTAATGCCACATGCAGAAACAACCGCCGAATCACAAGAAACACAAAAATGCATTTTGGGCAGAATGAAGAATTTTTTTAAAAGAGTTAATACACCAGGACTAATATTTTATTTGGTCCTTTTATAATGTTATAATTGCGTAGAGCTACCATGGTGACAACCCGCCGTTAATGGGGAGGTAGAAGAAAATAAACTATTATTATTATTATTATTATTAAGTGCTAAGATAACACATGGTGGCAAATAAAATACTATAGAATGAACGTAACGAAAAAAGTAGGAGTATCATCAAAAACGGTCTAGTATTTTATGTAATTCTGCTAGGTACTTAAAAAATGCATTACAATTTATGGAGGCAGCAGGTAATGTCTAAATTCGAGCCGCTGACTACGGAATGCATATGAGACGTGTTACAGGCACCGAGAGGCATGACAAGAGATATGCGGCTACAATTTCTACCTGGCATTTTTAGAAAGCAAATCTGAAATGTTGGGAATGTGCTAACATATTTCGCAATTTTCAAGCAACAGCCTGGAAGTTCTAAAGAAAACTAAGCACGACATCCGATCTTGGTCTCATTAATGCCATACAACTTGGACCTTCTTGGCGCCGTCTGGGTATCCACTGGAAAGGCCGAAGAAAAATTTCTACGGCTCTACTCAGGATAATATTCCACCTGACACATGAATCACGCTAAACCAATTGACCCTGATGAAATGTACGGGACCAATGAAACAAAGAAGTTGAAGAGGAGAAAGGGAAAGGGGGAGGACGATGGCCGGCACGCATGGCTGCCTACCGCCAAGCGTATCTCGTCCGTCTCTGGCTGGATTCTCCAGGGACACACAGCAGCATATACCCAGCCTCATTCAGGTTAGAGAACACTTCTAAATTAACTGCACCATACTCTCTTTCCTCGGCAGTCGACAGTTAGCCATCCCGTCGGGAATGTCACTCTTGTTATGGAACACCTTGTTCATCATCCTCGCCACAAAATCCTAACAACACTGCAGCACGTTCTTAGTAAGTTCAATACACTTCACATCCTCCAGAACACATTTCTTTAAACCCAATTTTGAGTTTATGCTCGAAATTTGTAAAGGGAGACCACACAAAAATGTTCGATAACGGTACGAATCTATACTAATTGTCATCCTTAGAGGTCGAAAAAATTCCCAAAGCTCGCACAGGATCTCACGGCTTTCTCAAAAATGGCTTATCTAAGAAAATTCTTACACGGCCACTGACTTAACATCGACGACTTTCATATGCAGCATCCTAAATATAGCCACGCGTAAGCCTCAAGCTGCGGACATAACAAGATTGTAGTCCGCACGGGGCACAACTCTGTACCTGCAGAGGCTGAATGCCGTCTAATGATGTAACATTATTACACAAAATGTTCATTTTAAAGCGCAACCTGACAATACAATGGAGAGAAATTGTGTAATTACAACACAATACTGCATACAGGCTCATACTACCAGGAACAATTCTTAGAACAATACGAAAAAACATACTGGTAAAGTAAGCAATATCTTACGTGACAAAAAACAAACAAAAAATGCACTGAAAAAAAAAGCACTAGACAAACAACGGCCGTCCGCTTGCTTGGTGCTGTTGTCAAGGTCAACAACTTCCACAACTGACGTTCCAAGCTGTTGGATACACAGCAAGCCATCTCGTTCGCCCAGGGTACGCGGGTCGTGAAGTTTCTGGCCGCGTGATGGAATAAACACGCTGTAGACTGTAACTGTGAAAGAATGGCTCTGGAGTATTAATTCAAAGGAGTCACTGCAGCCGCATCGGATGAACCGAGCAAAACCACGGAACAGTCGGACAGTAACTACCGACTACGCAGGCACGATCAGCTGGAGCATACAACATATACCAGGAACACACGGAGTATGCCTACATGAAAATGGGATGAGCGGCCGACCACTTCACTGTCTCCGTGGAATGTGACAATACGAGGCAGCGGCTACCAGACAGGTACAAGCTACATACAGTACGCGGGTCCATGTACTGTAAATATGTAATATCGTACGGCATGACGATGAATAAAGATGCATCTTGTATGAAGCTCAGAGAAAACAAGTCACTAGTATTTGATGTTGTAGTATTAATTTTGTATTAAGTACGCGGTAAAACACCTGAAACACACAACATTCCTAACATGTAAAGGCTCTGCAAGTACATATATTAGACAAAGGAATGTACAAAGACAGAAAAAGTGTGCACTATGTAGCTATACGTATTCAATAATTTCTGTACGCCGACAGCATGCTCTCCCTGAGCATGGGTGTGACATCTGCAACTTATAGGACATAATAAAACAGGCAATGTTATATACATAAAATGAACGGGTCTTGAACTCGACGCAGAGACCTGTCTACCTGACAACACACAACACTCACAAGAGACAGACTTCCATGCCCCCGGCGGGATTCGAGCCCGCAAACCCAGTAAGCCAGCGGCCACACAAACACGCCTTAGACGGCGCGCCACTGGGATCGGCATTATACGAGTATACCCACATAACACATTTTACTGGTTTTTGTTCGGTTCATTCGCATGGTAAAAACGCCTATTAGCTACGTCATGTCAGTCCGTCTGCCTGTCCAAATGTTTCAGCGCGGCGCCCACTGAACGGATTTCCGTGAAATTTGATATAGGGGACTTTACGAAAATCTGTAGAGAAAATAAAAATTTGTTTAAAATGCAGCAAAAATATTGCGCACTACATGAAGACTCTGTACTTATTATCATTGCTGGCGACATTTAATCGCCATTAAATCGTTCTCTTCGAATGAAATGACGCCGGGATGGTAGGACAGCTGAAGGGGTACAAACGTTACGTGGAACAGCTACAATGGTGCGTCACACATACACTGCCTATCTTGTTTATTCGTGATCACAGTGTGTAAACGGTGCTAGGTGATACTCGTGTTCTGCTATTGATAATCACTTATTTAGTTGGTTAGTTATTCATTTATTCACTTATTTATCTACCTATATATTTATTTACTTGTTCATCGATAAAAGGTCTCTCTCTCTCTCTCTCTCTCTCTCTCTGGCCTTGACTTTTTTCCATTTCTTTCCTATTTTTCTTCATTCGGTAGGACCTTACAACATTCTGTACACAGTGCGTACTATGTTGACGGTCGGATTTAATTCCCACCCCAACCACTTGTAGCAGAAATGTGGCTTCTTAAATAAGCTCCTGGAAGCAAAGTGTGCAAAGCTAGTACACACAAACATAAAACATATGCTGCGGCATGATATTTTTAAATGATTTCTTCCATTCCGTTGTTTCATATACCCCAGGCACACTTCTGTTCCCTACAGATAACATTACATTATTTTCCACTCTATTCTGGAAAACCGAGAGAAAGTTCCAGAAAACTGCAGTTTCAAACTAAGTTCTGATTCAGAGATGTACGTCACTACATTGTGTAGCCGATCATTTTTAGTATAGTTGTTTCTTAGGGTTGCTGGCGTTAGTTACGGACGGTTCATGGCATGCGTTGTAAGTTAATCTGTCAACGTATATTCAGGACCGTTGGTGATAGGTAGGAGGGGAGAGATTTAAATGAGAAAACGTTAGCAGCGCACAACAGACGCTAGCAATCCAGTGCGAATTCAGTCGCGTACGAGTGTGGTGTAGGTAGGAGTACAGAAAAGTGACTGTGTCAGTTTCCTAGAAATGATCGAGTTGTTTTACTGGATATAGCACTCCATTTATTATATAAAGAATAAAATGAATAAATAAAACGTAAGTGAAAAGACAATAATAATAATAACTATATGTGATTCGGTAAACCACACCCGTTTCCCAGAAGAGGATCACCTATCAGATTGAGCGAGTCGTGACAACAAAGTTACGAAGGGTGATCGTGTAGGATTGTTTACCTTTTCACTGCTTCATCTACGCCTGTCACAATAAAGCTACGCAGTTCCGTGCATTTGCACAGCTTCCCTGGCGACATGCATTGCTGTGAACCAGGCGACGACCGTGAAATCGTAACGCCTGTCCCTTTAGCAATCTCAAGACACGGGTCAAGAACAGCTCCACACAAAACCGTTACACTTTATAGCAGTGTTTCTCAACCGCCGGGCCGCGGCCCGTTACCGGGCCCTGGCATCAATTATACCGGACCGCGAGAGGTTCTCCCGGAATTTATCATTTTAATGTTCTAAGAAATTTTCATGAATAAATGTTTGATAGTGGGAATATTCTGAGGAGAAAAACATTAGTGAATGTGTCGAAAAACTCAGACCCAAATGTTGGCCTGAGGAAACTACAATATGCTACAAGATTTCATTAGTCCAGTGATTGATAATTAATTTAAATGTAATTTTATATTTTGTCAACATGCCACAACGTATAAAGAAGTGTACTAAAACTCTTATGATTATGCCATAATTAATTATTAATACTCGCATTATTTTAATGCATGAACTTAAAAAAATGGAAAGGTATTTACGAGTACATTTGTTGGGACCGGTCCCTCGTCTTATGAAAAAAGAATTTACCGGGCTGCGGTCTCACAACGGCTGAGAAACACTGCTTTATAGCATACGAGCCTGCGTGGGGGCGAGAAACTAGCTTTCCAATAAAATAAACATTTCAAACGTTGCGTATTCTCCTCATATATATATATATATATATATATATATATTGTATGAGCACCAAGTTGCCTGCGTGTCTCTGATTGTAATGAAAGTGACAAGCAGTATTCATTTTGCCTGTGGAAAGGCATGTTAAATTCGATTTTATTATCCCAGCGAATGAAGAGTAGAGTAAAGAGCAACAACGAAATGGCAATATTATGCTTTACTTTTCTGTAGTTATAAAACATTATGGCTTCGTGAATTAATTAATTTCAAGGAGCTTCGGATGTGAATACATACAAAACCCGTAACTTAATCACGGCGAAAGCCGACATCCCGTGCTTACCTACTCACAAACAACTCCAACTAATTAACAATAAGGGACACAGCCATTCTTGAACAAGTTAACAGCTCCTCAGCTAGTCAAGAAATCCTCCGCATTTTACGCAGCCAGAGGGTTCATTGTCGTGTTCACAAAAGCCCGTCACTTTTCCCTAACCAGAGCTTCTGATCTTTTTAACCCTATGATAATGTTGGTTAGGGTAACAATACGTCCTACAGTACGATCATGTGCCTTCACCTTGCATGACAGTGAAACAACAGCTTCCGTTCAAAAGAATTAATTTCTAGTGCCTTCAAAAGTTCCAGTATTCCTACACCCAGCACTGTCAGTCGCTAACCGTGCTGACATACAAGTTCCGAATACCAGTTAACAGAAAATAATGTGTGGACTTACCAAGCCAGCCCTAAACTAAGGGAGAGATGGGCAAATAGTTTGTTTAAATACGCACTTACATAACACTAACACAACGTCTATGACGTTAATCTCATTTAATTATTTATTTATTTATTTATTTATTTACGATGTATTTAACGACCCACTCAATAGTGCAGATTTTATAGCAGTATCAATAGCGAAACATGTTGAGCCTATAAGAGTACAATAAAATATCAAGTGGCATCCAGTTGGTTTTTTATTCTTCGGTTATCACAATGATGCACGGTCCAATAAACATCAGATTCTTCTTGGAAAGTTTATTAGGCTTCCGTGACTTGCGTGTGGGGTGCTCGTCCTTCTGAGATGTGGCGCCGCACCACACTGGGTGATCAGTGCCAGAAGTTTCCAGATAGCGTAGCGGTCTCATCTTTAAGTGTTAGAATGTCCACTTCATCACTGAACATGACGATATTCAAGTCAAGTAATTTCATCATTGGACGATATGATCCAAATTGTCACTCTGAGACAGGTTATTGAAAGACAGGTACGGAGTAAAATTTAATCAAAACACTCCCAAAACAGTGACGCTCGTTAAACGCACTAGGGTGTCACGCGAGTCCAGAGACGATGACGTCAACGTTGACGTCAACATAGTCATCAAAAATAATACAAGGAAAACATTTTGGTGTCAAGTCCATCCATTCTCTGACCGTCGTTCTGAAAGCAAAACAGAGCTGTTCCCAGCGCTTCTGTGACGTGGAACTGAAAAACAAAAGAACCGTTGCTAACGAGGAGAGTGGGCTGGGTGGGGGCGCATTGGAGCGTGCAAACAACTGCACGTCGAATTGACCACAACTGACTTTAATTGGATGAAGCTCCTTCAGAGTGGGTTAGGAGCCTGTCAATCGATATATCGATATTCTGAGCAAACAACAGTATCGAAATATCACACCAGACATAACGAACTGTTATTTTTATCTTCGTCATCACGTTTCAGTGTCCTCCGGTCCTTACGCTGTGAGGAACGACGCCTACCAAATTTATCTACCAACGCAAAGTAACACGCAACAGAGTCCTTATTGACAAGCCTTCCTTTAAAAAAATCTCCGCATTGGACAAAAAAACCAAAAATTCCTGTTCACCAGAGCAAACCACTGGTCCCTATTTGGAGCCAAACGAATCTTTTACACATACTCACGGCATATTTCTCTGAGAACTTTCATAATTTTATTCTCCCACTTTCGACTAGGTCTCTCAAGTACCTTCTTCCCTTCTCTGCATACTTCATTCAGAGGCCTACATTCTATCATGTATGGCCGAAAATTATTCAACAATTTAAGAGAATACACAGATACACCCCGCTATAGCACCACACCCACTTAGCGCCCATTAAAGTCTGAGAAAAGGAATTCGCTAATACGCAGTATATCGATCTAACTTCACCCTCGACATGACGAGACCAACTGCAGTGACAAGACAGGCAATTTACGTATAACGTAACATGGAGGCACGTTCGTGCATACATTGTTGCAGTGGAAAAGCAATAAATATTACATATTGTGGGTCTGCGTTTGTAGCCTTAGGTATCCACCATGCCATGCGCATGCACCATATTGCCATCTGTGGCCTGTCCGGCTCTGAAATATTTTTCCACATTATCTCATAAACGACACGATGCTCGAAAGAAAAACGTTATGGAACATAAAATGTGTGTTTTAATTTTCTCGACAAATTGTGTCTTAAATATTTCTCATTCTAAGAAGAAATGAGCGAGATGAGATCAGAAATGTACGTAGGCCCTCTTGTAAGTACCCATTATTCTCGTTCGATTTTAATCAAACTTGAATTTTTTCGACAGATTTTCGAAAAATACACGAACACCAAATTGTATGAAAATCCGTCCAGTTGAAGCCAAGTTATTCGATGCGGACAGGCGGACAGACATGACGAAACTAATATTCGCTCTTCACAATTTTGCGAACGCGTCTAAAACACTGACGCTACATAGGGAGGTAATTGCACGCGGTTTTATAATCCTATGATTTATTACTCATATCCTCTGAGTTTATCCCATCAAGTTAGGTTTCAATATTACTACTCTTCCTTCTACGTGCCAGAGTCACAGGTGAACAATGTGCTTGAGGCTTTAGCGATCGATATTTCGTGTAATCGTGTGTCCCTATTACGTGATACATGTTCAGTCCCTTCGTGATTGAATTACGTCAAAAACATAGAGACACCGCAGTCACGAACGCGGATCTTTCTGTAATTATCTCCGTTCAACCATTACTTCATATCCGTCGCATGTTAAAGTTTACAAGATAAATTCACTACACGGCCACAAACGCATATGAAACTCAATGTCTGAAACTATGACTACAGTGGCAGACTACAAACGTAGCATGTAGTTACAGTACACAACAACCGGACACAATCAAGTTCTACCTCCCACTGAACTGGTGACTTGTTTATACACACACTGCCTATTTATTTACGACTCATTTGTTGCGTTGTGTAGGGGTTATAGCGTCGTCTACGGACTGGACGGTACAAGGTTCCAATCAAAGCAGTGGCAGGATAATTTTCTCTTCCACAAAACCGTCAACGCTGGACCCACCTAGACCCCCGTTCAATGAGTGCCGCAGTTCTTTCCCGTGGGTATGGGGGACGGGACGTCAAGCTGACTGGTCACCTCCGTCCAATGTCGAAGTTAAGAATGAGTGGAACTCTGCCTCTGTTTCCCCTATACGCCTTCACGGCGAGGACAGGGATAACTTCGTCTCTCACCTTTTGTTTATTCGTTAACGACGTCGTCAGCAGTTCCGATTATACAGCGTCAAAAATGACAGAAGATACATCAAGAATTAACTGAAGAATGTGGAATGAAGCCTTCGTGACCGAGCATTAAGTACTAAGGCGGAATTTGCCTCGAAATACTGAGGAAAGACAAGAAAATGTCCCAGTCGCGATAGTGGGTGTCACGGTCGGGATTCGAACCAAGCATCTTCTGAAAACAAATCAACTCTCTTTGTGCCAGTAATTTAAAATTAAGGTTTTGTATTAACCAAGGTTATCAGCTGGTCGTATAGCTACACAACATGCATGGGTTTAATAGAAAGGGCAGAATGAATAAAATACGCCAGAGAATAAAGAGTACATCAAAATAACCTTCAAAATAAGCCCTTCTTTCCCGCTGATATCCTGACCACGCCCAGTGGTCATCAACCAATAAGAGCACTGAAGTCTGAGCATAAGAACATTATGGGGACGGCGCATATCCACGCGTTCTGTTGAATGATAAGTTCCATTTCTCGCTACACAACCATTCGCCTTGGTCAGGATATTCGTGAATTACGCTGTTCCTTGATACTACCTTCTCTTTCCGTCTCGTTTCTTTCATCCTTTCTACACACACACACACTACTTGTGTACAGTAGCAACACGGCACAGATATTTTGCCGATCAGCTTCATCAGTCATTTAGTTATTTAGCAACTGGTTTAATCAGTAGGCAATCAATAACAGAGATCAGTCCGTCAGGTACAGCAGTTCAGCTGATGACCACTTGCTGTCAACTGTTGTACAGCGCTCACCACATGTCGGGGCCTCCTGAACTTCATGAACTCAAGTGTGGTCGTCCCGCCTACTGAAGTAACTGCCATTCCAGCATGACAGTAATCCACATAGAATACTCCATTTCAGTACACGCCAACCTAAAATTCTCCTCAAAACTTTGGCCAATCATTTACTCCACGGTAACTTCCCCAGCGTCGTTACTGACACAAACACCTTGTGGGTTTAACTACAACGCATTAACGTACAAACGTCAAGAAACAGCCTCATCGTAGCAGATACAGAGGATCAAGAAATGTCCTCATGTTATGCTCGGTAAAGTGGCAGGTGACGAAGGACTATGATATGAAGGTACAGAGACAGCAAGGGTGTAAGGTTCCATGCGTTTTACACCTCGACACTAAACGGAGGTGTGTGGTCAGATTCACATAACGAACCTGTAGGGCTCTTCGATGCAAATACAGACTAACATCGCAACACGTCTACCGTCACCGAACAGAACTGCGGACTAACATCCGTGCCCCAAGCGAGATTCGAAACAGCGATCTCTGTTTCTGAGCGACCTAAACAAAGGGCGCTTTAGACAGCTCCACCACTAGGGCAGAATCGAAAGCTATTTTTTTTTTTGGTTCTCGCTCGACCACTGGTAGAATAAAAAATAAGGAGGAATATACAAATGCACAAAACTTTCTCCTACATGTTTCGGCACTCCATGGGTGCCATCATCAGGGACTCTTCACAGTGCTTAAAGTAGTGCTTTCGAAATGGTCCGTTGTACACAGCACAGTCACACACTTCCACACGCATTAAAATTTCAATTTAAACACAGTATAAATCACCCATACTTACTTACTCCATGGTGCAGTCTTTCTTGAGAAGCTAACTGGTTTGCAAGAAATTGCCCGCAATTCACGGAACCCGAAGGTTCGTTACCGCACTCACAAGCGTCCGCCACCTCTCCCTATCCTGGGTCAGCCTAATCCAGTCCATATACCCACATCCCACCTCCTGGAGATCCATCCTAATATTATCCACCCATCTACGCCTAGGTCTCCCCAGTGATCTCCTTCCCTCCGGACTCCCCACCAAGACCCTATACATCCCCTTATCTCCTCGCCCATACGCG
>Ga0123354_10003352_pt1 | contig 22082 bp, 11 predicted proteins | sample TergutLab28metaG_2_FD_97872 | JGI IMG/M metagenome (GOLD analysis project Ga0123354, IMG submission 97872) | Labiotermes labralis P4 segment gut microbial communities from Petit-Saut dam, French Guiana - Lab288 P4 | ecosystem: Host-associated > Arthropoda: Insects > Digestive system > Gut ... | reverse complement strand
TGCCTGTACAGTAAAAAAGTGAACTCCTGATGATGAGCTCCCTGAAGCTCGAAACATGTACAGTGAAGGACGACTAACCCTGAAATAAAGGATAGTCCATAAGTGTCATCTTGTTGGTAATTAAATGTGTTATAAAACTGCGTAAACGACGAAAGGCTTGTGTTGGCTATGATGATGCAGAAGGGAATAAAATACTTCGAGGCATTATGAGAAAACAGAAAAGCAAAGTTTGACTTTATAATGACTATTTTGAAAGCAACGTCCTGCACGACACCGAACTGAATTGCTAACGTTGCGTGTCCAATAGTATTGGGCTGATTGTGAGCGACAACACAGCTGGTTTTTACATGGAAATATACATTTGCGAAGCATTAACTAAAAGAGAAACGTCTTAACCCACAATAATGGTAATAATACTTGATGTAACCATTTTCACCAACTTCCGTAGCTGAAAGGGTGACATCTGGCGGTAAGTGTGTAACCGACGCACAACGTACGGTCTTGGCCATTCGATGTCTCTGAACAGCCGTCACTTGGCGAAGTCATTCCGTTCACGACTTGGCGGCTTAGATCGTTAAGGAATGTCACAGTTTTGCTGAAACGTAACGACATCTTCGGGCTCAGTTTAGACGACGTAGCGGTCTGCATAATGGCAGTAACGCATTTGAACGAGGATGGAGAGACAGCCAGTTTTCAAATGCGCATTTTGTCAGTAAAGCTATAAGTGACAAACGCTTCTGTGACTAAGATGCCACATTACACCCAGTTCTAGGAAGGGGCTATGACGGTAAACGTTATTAAAATTTGCGCTTATAATGGAGAGCTGCAAGGCCAATAACTTCATTCAGCAAAGTGTTTGTTTATATAACGCCAGTTGTTGAACTACTCAATCAACTGCACCCGTCGCATACAGTCCGGTTTTTATTAAATTATTCAAAAAGCCCTTCAAAAGACATTACTCTAAAACGGATGAGTCCAGTCTGCACGGTCACGTCATCTCAATAACACCTACTTTAATATTATCTCCTCATTAATATCTGTACTTTAACTCGTAAGTGATCTCTTCTCTGTATTTCCTTTTGAAACACAGGAAACGTAAAAAGGTGAATCTACTCCATTTCAGGAACCGACAGGCCCTTAGGGCTCCAGCAGGTTGCAGCTCCAAGAATTTCTTGACAACTGGCAAAGGAAGGTGACAAGGTCGTTAACCCTACGCAACACCGGCCGCTTTTACCCCGCAGAAGATACTCCTGGTACTCGTTTCTGTTAGAGGCTGAGGCGACACCAGGACCATAGTGCTTTCAGAATTAAAAATCTCAATTAGACCATCGGAAATTGAACCCGCGACCTTCCTGCTTGTAGCACAGTGTCTCAACGAACTGCGCCACCGAGCACCCCTTAAGAAAGGGAGAATCGAAATTTCAGTCATTAGAACTAACATTTATCCTTTAAGTGTAATGATAATATTTTCATTTTACTGGCGATTGACTTCGTATAACTTTTCATTCATTATTAATTGAAGTAAATTTGGGTTTCTCTGTGAATCCATTTCGCTTTGCTCCATTAGATAAGATTCTATGGGAACAAAAATTCAATGCTTGTCTTCTGCACAGCACAGTCTATTTTCAACAAACTTTAAAGACGTGAATGCAGGTCAGTCTAACACATTCTTTCTGATAAGTACTATGTAAAAGGGGACAGGGGTGGCGCAGCGGTTAAGGTGCTGTGCTACAAATTGAAAGGTCGCTGGCTCGATTCCAGATGGTGTCATTGGAATTTTTCATTGACATAAAATCCTTCCGAACGCACTGTGGCCCTGGGGTCGACTCAGCCTCTAAGAGAAATGAGTACCAGGAGCACTTCCTGGGGGTAAAGGAGGCCGGTGCGTAAGGCTGACAACCTTACCACCATCCTGTGCCGTCGTCATGAAATCTGGGAACCTTAACTTCCCGGAAACCTCTGGGCCGCTCCAGGCCTGTAAAGGGGCTGCTTTACTCCGTAAAAACTTTTGAATATATGTGATATAAAACACTGTTGTTACTGCTGCATCGCCTAAGTTAAGCAACCTTTGTGAGAATGAATAGCGCTAGTTCTGTAACTCACAAGAAACATATTTTATATCCTTCACAGTTCCTATAGCGCTCTCAATTAAAACGATGGAGTCGAATACATATAATGACTAGCAATAAACAGATCGCGAAAATAAACAAGGAAAGATTTGACTTAAAAATTTTTTTAAATAAAAAGCAATCAGAAAGACATATAGAAGTCTGAACTAAGTTTTTATGAAATATAATACCGCGCAATTTAACTTAGTCTTGTAGTTGCTAAGTTGTACGACAAATAGGATTTATCCCTTCATCAAATCTGACAAGTGACTGTCTAAATTTTAAATAAACAAAAAGTAGCAATAATTTCGAGAGACTACTCAAAGGGCCAAGAAAGAAGTCGCGTGTGGCTATAGAGGATAAAAACACTTTCTTTTAGCTAGACGCTTAACGAACTTTGGGAGCGAAAGAGGGGAAGAGCAGTTGTGAGGGTTGGTCGCAAATTTGCATAATTTGTGGCGGTATACTTAGAGCAAGAACGGGCAATCTTACTCTTTCGTGTAAAAGAAAGTGGCATTTCCTAAACTGTATTTTGTATTCCAAACTCATAAAATTTTAATAATCCATAATGTAGGAGAAGACGTAAATAAAAAATTGTTTACTTTCGTAAAATTTTATCTTCTATTTCTCGAATTTATAGATTCAGATACGTAGTAAACCATACGAGTTCTCCTAACACGTGGCTGACAATTCTTTTACTTGCTTGTATTGTATTACTGTTTAATGATTTGAAGCACAAATCAAACGACCACACTGGCATGCAAACGGTTAAGTATCCGTGAACTAATCTAATGATCAAGCATATTTCCATTCATAATGTAAAACCTATTCCTTCAGCCACATGTGCCGTGTATGTTTAATACCAATATCTTGATAAAACTACAAAGAATTTTGTTTTGCAGAAAATATTTCCACTTTGGCAGTTAAAATTCTACTTCATTTCTTGTATGTTATCGTATTTACCATTTAACTTATTTTTACGACATTCTTTATTTTCTCTGTGTGCTGTGCTCTTCAAGCACTTGCCCGTTATATGTTTCAGCTATTTACAAGCATGCCTAACAAATACGTTGGATCATTGTTAGTGACGAGAAGTCATGGATTCCACGAGGCCTGAATAGTAACTATCATCCGCTCTTTGTGGTCTACTGTTCCCTGGCAAGTGACATCGTGCAGCTTAGAAGATTAACAATGTTTCAAAGGCAAGTGCTGCCTCCATCTTCAGGACATTTTTCTACAATGGTCATGAAACAAGCAGGTTCATCTTAAGCATTGTTACCTCTCCACCAGAATATAGATCGTCAGATCATTTTTCCATGGCCGTGCGGTCCAAGGAATACACCTGCAGCAGCTTGATTGTTGGGATCGTGGGTTCGAATCCCACTGATGACATGGGCGTTCTCTTGGGTTTGTTGTATTTTGTGCAGGTAGCAGTCTCTGCGACGAGCCGATCACCTATTTAGAGCAGTTTCACAGGTCGTGTGTGTTTGTGTGTGTGTGTGTGTATGTCTAATTGTGTACGATCTAGAAACGTCAACAATGAGGCGGCCTAGGCATGATGTAGCATCTAGTGCCAGAAAAACTATTTTTATCAGATCTCCGAAGTCATTTATCGTTATAAAAATGTTAGATTAAACTTCAAATACCACATTTCAGGACCACATTTCATTTTACCTAAAGAGGTCTGGTTACATGTCTTTTTTTAAAATTCAAATCTGGCCATTAAGTTGCATTTGTCAATGCAATTTACCAATTAACAGTACAATATAAACCCAATAACGAAATTTGTGTCGTTCTTACATTCAGGCCTCGCAGTCCTCTATAAAGTGTACTCCACTTCATCCACTAAACGAACCCTCAAAATAAACTTTCTTTTATATCCTACGTGAAAAAGATTCCAGTAATATGATATTCAACGCAAGTCGCCGTCAAACAAATTCACTGCAGACAGAAACCCTATTTTTCTATTTAAAAGCTGTATAATGGCCACGCTTAAAGCACGATAACAAAGTTTTCATTCTAATAAGCCATTTACGTCGTGTTATTCCAAGCGCTTCAACGTCGCCATTTGTTACCGCTATACAGGGCTTGGAAACAAAACACGGCTGCTGCTGCTGCCGAATGATTGACTACTTTCGTTAGGAAACTTTGATGAAGTGATTTCTAATCACAAAGAAGCTTTTCGTCGCATTCCTTCAAAGGATATTTAATTAGTGTTATTACTGTACTAGGTGAAAATTTAAACCTGTCAAATAATATATATATATATATACATATATATATAAAGTACCTTTTTGTCTCCCATTTCCGTCTTCCGTAACGCCATTTTCCTGCAACTCATCTCACAATTTAACATTTTACGAACCCTGAAGTTGGAGGCAGTACGTTCGTTGGTACGGCATTCACATAACAGTAAAAAAAAAAGGTAAAGTTATCCCATTACAGGCCCGGTGTGGCCCAGAGGGTGGGTGGAGGTATAGCTCTACTCTTCCATGACCGCGGCACTAGAAGGGAGTGAGTGGTCAGCAGCACTCCCCGGCCGCACTTTACCCCTGGGAAAGACCCGGTACCCATTTTACAGGAGGCTGGGTGGGACCCAGGGCCGGTCTGGACGAGCGGAAAAACTCGTCTCCACCGGGATTCGATCCCGGACCGTCCAGCCCGTAGCTCAGTCGCTATACCGACTGAGCTACCCGCCCCACATTCACATACACATCATAATCCACAAGAAAACAAGTAACCACACAGTGCAAATGACCGTCGGTTGTGCTGCTTTCATTTCGGAAGATGGCGCTCTCTCCAGTTGCAAAGTCCCGGCCCTATGCCTGCGTCAGCAAAACAGTCACTGGCGCACGGTACAGAAATCTCAAAATAGGCTTTATGTTAACAAAGAATAGCCGTGGAATTTTAAAATTAAGTTATAACAAAACACTATCTTCACATAAAGTCATGGAGCCTACCAAGTGTAGCAGCATATCTACTGCTCTGTAGTCGATGTAACGTCCGTGCCTCCATTACGAAAGTCCACCCCGCAACGAAATGAAGTGTATGAATTCTTCCTTATTTTCCCACACTGCCTTCTATAATTCTGTCTGACGATAGCTTAAAACAGGTCACGACATTTATGTACATGTCCTTAATGACAGGTCTCGTGATAAGTGGGAACATAGGGGTAGGTTGGATGATGTGACGTATTAAAATGGATCTTAAATCGGTTGGGACAACATGAGAAGAACTGTTTGATTCAGGATATGGGCAAGTGGCGGGATCTTTTAAAAACAGAAATGAACCATCGGTTTCCATAAATTGCGAGGAATTTCTTCACCAGCTGGGAAATTGTTAACTTCTAAAGAAAGGCTTTGTTCTAGCGAGTTACTTGTGGATTCTGCACTCAACATCACACAATTTTTCAACGTTACGCAATTAATATAGTTTTTGAATCGTGGTTAATTGACATATAGCAACACATTTCAAGTTCAGGACAAAGCAGTTGAAGTGTCAGATGTTACGGTGCGGATTGTGACGTAACACCACCCTTGATGGGCCCACTATATTAACTTTTACAATTGCTCTAAATAAATCTTGTTAAAATTTGATTTCCTGGTATCCGTTAACATAAGATTCCTCTGTCTCAGCAATTCTGTTTTATCAACCCTGCCGTCTTCGTCGTTGCTTACAAACGACATAGGGCACACATACAGTCTGTCCACAAGTGTTTGGTTGCTGTGCATCGATATGCGGTTTATAGTACACAAAGTGACACACTCTATTGTGAAACGATTCATGTATTGTCACTTGACGCCATGGCGCTAAATGAACAGCAGATATGTGTAATGTCCCAGTCCGGTGCGTTGAAACTGAATTTAACACTTTGTACACACAATTCGCAGTATTGTTTAAACATTCGCAAAATACTCGCGACAACAGACTATTGGTTACAAATGGGACAGATTGTATTCTCTGTGCGATACGTGCTGAGGCTGCAGCAACAGTCGAGCATCGAGCACGAGCCATTTTAAATTTCGAGTATCGACATATCGACCTGTAATGGTTGTCGACTGCACATCTCCACGTTTATGACACCTAGATTATGGCCGATTGTAGATTTGTCGCTAATAAACGGAGAAATCTTACTGTAGTGCATGTTAAAATAGTCGTTTATGTGAAGTCGTCACAAATTTAACATCTAGGGACGAGAAGAGGACGAAAGTGACAGAAGCTTTACGTTACGCAGGTATTGCCTAACCAGTCCTTCACGACAACAAACAAATTGCGTGTGGATCTTAAGTGATTCAAGTACTCTGTTGTTTTGTACACTTATTGTGACACTCGTCACAACAAGTGTAATAAATAACAAGAGTACTTGGGCCACTTAAGATCCACACGCAATTTGTTGTCGTGTATGACTAGTAGTGCATAACGAGAAGCGAAATGATCTGTACTCCTCACCCAATATTGTGAGGGCAATAAAATAGAGAAGAATGAGATGGGCTGGGCATGTGGCGCGTATGGGTGAGGAGAGGGGGGTGTATAGGGTCTTGCTGGGGAAACCGGAAGGAAAGAGACCACAGGGGAGACCTAGGCGTAGATGGGTGGATAATATTAGGACGGATCTCCAGGAAGTGGAATGTGGGTATATGGACTGGATTGGGCTGGCCCAGGATAGAGATAGTTGGCGGATGCTTGTGAGTGCGGTAATGAACCTTCGGGTTCCGTGAAATGCGGGGAAATTCTTGACTAGCTGCAAACCAGTTAGCTTCTCAAGAAAGACTCTGCACCATGGAGTGAGTGAGTATTGTGACACTCGTATATGCCATAAAACAAATAGGCACTTTCATTATTTGAGGAGTCCTTATTTCCATGATAACATAGCGAGATAATTATAGACTAGTTAGACTGTATATATCTACTGAAAAGGATCACATTTAAATTCATTATACCTGACTGTACTAAATTACTCGGCCATCTAATTTTATATCAACTCCTTTCCAAACCGTAGTCCTGTATTAGTACTTTCCATCAACATCCATGTTTATTTATAGTAAGTGCATGTCATATACTCGTATGTAACGACGTTTTCCGTAGCTAAAACTGTACAGCATCAAATGGTACTTTGATTGCTTAATAACGAAATAAAAAGGATTTGGTGCAAAACTACGCTGGACTAATTTGAAATTACGTTTCAACCGCTGCCTCGAGGAACTAAAGAAAACCTCAAGAGCACAATCAGGAGAGTCAGCATCCCGGCTGAGATTCAAACTAGGAACCTCACTAACAGACGTCACGAACATTACTGTTTTGAGCAACTTAATGAATATCTGCACCAGCAAGGCTAAGTGACGTGCGGGCTGTACTATCAGCGTCGAACCTCCTTATTGCAGATAATTTATTGAATCCAACCTCTGTTTCCGAGAACTATAAGGGTAATACCACCCCTTATACCCTCCCACTAACCTAGCTTTTCTTTCCACCAAAAAAGTCATCCTCCCTTGAACCCCGTGCAATATTCAAATTAAAATGGAAATAGGGGTAGAAACATGCAAGTTTATTTTCACAAGATACACATTAATATTTATGGCTAATTTGCTTTTCGCTCCGTTGTGTGTTACTTTCAGTGCTCTATTCTACCTTCTCTCTTAGGCGAACTCTCTTATTTTGAGCGGAACCCCCCATTCTCGGAAGTGGGGATGTATAAAGTTCAAAGATACTAACAAACAACATGGTCTTACTTTCCTCCTGTTCCTTGCTTTTTAAAGAAGCCCCTTGAACAGAACATTAGCAGCCATTACTGAACCATTAGACTGGTCTTTCTGTCCCCAGTGAGTTCACTGCTTCCTTCCAAATGTCCATTACGTAAAACACTCGTAAATCTGTTTCATATCATCTTTTGCAATGTTTGTATCTTCTAGAATTTAAGAAAGAATAATCAACCTGGTGACTGTGTTTGCATACAATATAAGCTTCCACTTTAGTTTATCCTTTCTTGAACGTGCTCTTTTTCTTCTCTATTTTTTCACGCAGTACTACTGCATCTTCCTTCTCTTTTGCTAATGTCTTGGTACGAAAGAGATATTGTAGACAGAGGGAGACAATGCATGTTCTGTCTGCTTCCTGTCAAACGTAAACACGACCTCGGCAGTGCAGGTTGAGCTACATGTACAATGAACTTCTTTGAAAAAGTAAGAGTTTGGAAGAATTTCTGTGTAGGTACGAGGTAGTGCGAGGCAGCAAACTAAAAGTACGCCGAAATAATAAAAAAAGGTAAATCAGTCCCATTACAGGCCTGGAGTGGCCCAGAGGGTTCCAGGAAGTTAAGGTTCCCAGATTATGTGACAATGGCCCAGGATGGTGGTAAGATTTCAGTCTTACGCACAGGCCGCTTTTACCCCTAGGAAATACTCCTGGTACTCATTTCTGTTAGAGGCTGAGTTGACTCAAGATCCATAGTGCGACCGGAAGGATTATGTCAATGAAAAATTCCAGTGACACCATCTGAAATCGAACCAGTGACCTTCCGATTTGTAGCACAGCACCTTAACCACTGTGCTACCGTGGTCCCTGCTGAAATAATAAACCACAGGTAATCATTGAATATACATTGCAGTTCCTGTATTCCAGCAGAGACCTATATTGTAAATGTTAAATCAGATATGGAAGATTAATTTGGATAATGTGTTTTGAGTTTTTGGTGTCATGAACAGGGATATGAACGTTACTATTATTATGAGGTTGAGGAATTATAAATGGTGGGCATGCTTATAATTCATATATCAGGGGAAAATCGCATGGGAGAGATAAAATATTCGTACAGAATTTTGGTAAAATGAAAAACATGAAACAAATAAGGTATGTGCGAAATATAGGCATAGTGGAAGTTCGAGAGTAAAATATACCTTAAAAATAGGGTACCAGGCCGAGGGTTTGATTCATTTGGCACCTTATAGGACCCATTATCAGGATCTTATGAATACAGTATAGAACGTTTTATTCCGGTTGAAGGTAGGGAATTTTTTGACACGTCAAAAAAGTGACGAAGTATTCTGCTTCGCGTGGTTGGTCAGAAAATTACTTTTTCCGGCTGGAGTCCTAGTTCCAAATCCCAGGTTTTGGTACAAACTTCGCACCACTGAAGCTCCATCGTGCGACGGCAATAGCATGCATTTTGGGCTCTCTATGACACAGCCAGTAACAAATAGCAGACAATAGTACGGAAGGCAGAAGTTGCGCAATTTAATGTGTGCAAACCAATATGTTGTTGGTTATAAATTTTCACTGTATTTGTCGCATTTCGCGCTCGTAACGCTACCGCAGATAAAGCGACATCGCCATAATAGATGGACGTACATTAATTTTCCAGCCACGAAAAATTTACAGAAGCCCAGCACCTACGCTACTAAGATTCATGATGTTAAGAACGTCGGAGATATTCAGTTGTTGCACTGACTTGCGCCAATGCGCCAGGTTCTGACTAAAATCCACATAACTCGCGTCTGTAATGTTGACAGCGGGCTGCAATTGGAAGGCAGCGTCTCGTATACGAATGGCTCACCAGAGGCCAGACAAGATCCAATGCTATCAATTAAGATTAGCAGCAACACCCATCATTGTTGGACAACAATGGAACAAGTGCCAACGTGTTCATATACTGTCGTATCTGGTACTGAAATACAACGGATCCGTCTTAAGGGTAAAAATCTATACAGAAATCAACAGTAATGTGAAGGTAAAATTTCAGTTGTTTCCATACATCACGCCTTGTAATGGCACAGAGGGCGTGACCTTAAAACTCCTTGTGTTCTCTTCCAGCAAGTAAGGTCAAGTAATAACACTTTGACCTGCATTCGATATCGAACCACGGGTCGGAACATCGGCTATCCAGACTGACGTGTTCTGTGGCTTCCCTCAGGTCCTTCAGATTCCTGGATAGTAAGAAATAAACACTACTTTCCCAAGCCTATCCGAATCACCATTCACCAACCATTCCACCCCTGAAGCTACACAGACCGATATACTGACAGTGTCGCTAAACAAACTGCAATGTGTAACCATTTACGTAATAAATACCCAAGCATTCTGGAAATCAGTACTTCATTGTCACGGCTAATCAGATTTATGTTGTAGGAAATGTTCGCCCTGGGAGCAAATTGATATGTCAATCATTGTTTAAACAGTGACAGTGGAGATGATAAAATTACCGCAACTTCCTGGGAATTGCAACCCAGCTGTTCGGCTACCAGTTAATCACTTTATTGGTCGAGGTACCTTGAGGGGGGAAAAAATAACAAGAAATGCAAAAATTGTAAAATTAAATATTGGTGTTTGTGTGCGTGTGTGCATTTTGGTTTTGTCATGTAATGTAATCATAGAATTACTTCTCAATTCAGATGAAAAGAGTAAGCAGTTTCATCATTATGTTGACGGCTCAGGCACTTTCTGCTGTTCGGTATATTGTATTGGCATTTCAGGTTCTGTTTTCGGTTTTCAGTTGGTCTCTCCACACGTCCTAGCCACTTACTGTGAAAGTTCATTATTTTTTATACTTGTTACTGACAATTACTCTATGACATCAACAGTACATTTATAATCCCTCAGTCCCTGTCCAACAGTCTACCAGAAGGTATTCATTTCTGTCGTGTGACCTTACAGTTTTTCTCCAAGTCAGAAGAATTGTGTGAAGACCATGCATGTCCTTTCCGTCTGGTTATGAGCTGGTATTACGGACTAATATCAACTTGGTGCAGGCGTTCTTTACAACAGTCCTCGAGCATATGTGAGTTTCATGAAAATCGACTCCATGAATCATTCTTCATTTAAGGGTGTAAATCATACTTCACTAAAGGACCTGAATCATACTTCACTTAAGGACGTCAATTATACTTTACTGAAGGACCTGAACCATATTTCACTTGAGGACGTAAATCATACTTCACTTTAAGGACCTGGAACATACTTTACCTAGGGACGTAAACTAATTTCTATTCGTTCTTTCTACATTCCTTCGCCGACAATGGTGAAATTCAGTATAGAAGATCTGCACGTACGAGGTAATATCCTTGATCTTCGGTTTCCTTATATCATTATAGTGAAAAGCAAAATTTACGAGAGGACGTAACTGAAGTTTTACTTACACTTCTCACGATTCTGATCCGATTTGCATAGAATTCAGTACACAAAATATCTACATAAATGTTCCGAGACGTTACAAGTTTCATTAAAAAAGGCGAATTGCAAGCCATACTTTCCCTGTACGCTTAAATACATTTATATCTTCACTGCCCATGTTCATATTATGAACAGGATTATATTCGCTAAGAGATATGCACATTTACAAGTGTACCGTGAAACCCTGTTATATTCTAAAAGTAAAGAACATCTTGGTAAACTCTGCGCTCTACGTCAACGAATACACCATTCGCCGTCTTTTTACAATAGTCTCACACCCAGGTACTTACAAAAGCAATCACTCTTTTCTGTTCATTTTTAGTGCAGCATTAAAATTTAGTGTCTATTTAGATACCAAAGCCTCTGTTTCAGCCTAACCAATCGATATATCCCACATATTCCGGTATAATGTTACCTAAACCAGCCAACCAAAGACTCGTATTATTTTCTCCCTTAAGGAGTTAAAATTTCGCAGTTTTCAAGGAATTGCCTGTCTTTAACAGAAATAGACAGCCCACTGCCATGAGTCACAAGTCCCCCCCCCCCGTACCCTATCATGACACTATTAAAATCAGTCCACATCCTCACACCTTGTTTTAAGTTCCTCTACAACTATACCTAAGTCACGTATTCAGTTAGGCTTTGCGGCTGCGAATATCTGTGCCGTTCCTGCTACAAGTCCATTTTCAGTGGCCAAGTGAACGGCTTACATCACTCTAGCACGTGCCAGTCTGTTGGCGATACACACAAAGTAATGAATGTCGCATTGCGCCACTTGTTTCAACCCAGTGTCTGTTACAGCGGGCTGCCCCTCTCTTTTGTAACACATATCGGATATCGCTGCAGGACGCCATGGTTTGTATTCCAGTTGCTGTACTTCTAATATGGGTCAGATGGGCGACCATACAGCACGACTAAGGTAAAAGGTGTGTAAACTCTTTTATTCAAGACAAGAGTCGTTTAGCGTAAGTTCACTGCTTTGCCTAAATTTGTTCGCTACCAGCTGCGCGGTAATTCTGTACTCAAAGAGATTATTTTTTTTTTTACAAGAAGTGTTTCATTTGCTGAGCAATTTGTTTTCTAAGTACGAAGCGTGGATACATTAATAGTCAAAACACTACCATACGGAGTGCTGAAAACTCACGTTTAATGTATGAAATTCCTTCGAATTCGTCAAAGTTTGGTGTTCGGTGTTCATTGTCTCGAAAACAAATTGTGAGACCATCGTTCTTTGAAGAGGCAATTTATGCGGAAATCTGTTGACCCAGTTCATTGTTCTACTGGAAGACAATGAACGGAACTGATGGTTTCAGCAAGATGGATAGATCTGCGAACAGGACAGCTTTCTTGCAGAACTTTTTCGGTGATCGCATTATCGGGCTTGGCTTTGGCCACCACGATCACCAGACCTTTCGCTACATGACTTCTTTCTGTGTGGATTTCTTAAAGAAACAGTTTACAGCAATAAAGAAATAAGCGTGGAGGACCTTGGACATAACAATGAACAGGCCGTTGCATGTTCTGGCCAATAAACTCTTCAAAAATTTGCCAAAGATACTGTGAAAATGGGGAAGATGAGATATCGTATTTTCAGCGTCTGCTGTAAACTACACATTGTTTGTCACATTCTTAGTTAATCTGAAAAAATAAAAGTAAAATAAATGGTGTGAACTATTGGATTGTTTTTTTTACGGTAGGTCTACGCGTTATACTTCGACAACAAGCCAACATCAGGCACTGATATTGGCTTGTAATTAGAGCCGAAACAAGTTGCCCGAGGAACAACAAAATGTTGCCCACAGTTGTGTCTGGCGTGTCTCATTCTTTTGTCCCCTGTTTTGCGTAACAAAACACGACGTCTCGCCAGGAGATTACGAACTGTTATTTGTGTGATACATTGACGGTGCATCGTATTTTAATAGTTCGTATTTGGCACGAGACTTCAAAGAAGCCTCTTTAATGGTCCTCAATTGTCACTCACTCGGTATCTTCAGTACCTAAATTATATTTGTCGCAGACACGCTGAATTACAAAATTAACACAATACTCAAGATAAAAGTAACAAGCAAGGAGTCACAGTGGTCACGCCGTGAGACAGTGACGCTACAATTCATGCAATGTTGACCGCCAACCCTAAAACAAAGCATTTACATCTGAAATGGAATATCTGTGTTACACATTAGTGTCTGCACGGTAGTTGCCCGGTAAAGGTAATGTGTTGCTGCGATCAGACGGGCTTCACAGGGAGCGGAATGCTTTGCACTATTAGTACCTTGTTACAGAGAATGTGTATGATATGATCAAACGCATAGTTTACGTGGATTGTGTATCACAGGGAACTGCGATTCAGTTTTGTTTTTCACAGCACGAAACTGGTGCGTTCACTGTGTTGTGTAATGATATTACAGGAAACAGGGCCATACTGACGGTAAAGCTGAGGATTGTATCATTATCATTATCACCACCACCGCCACCACCACCACCACCACCACCACCACCACTACATTCGTGTTCACGAGAAAAATATTTACCTTTTTATAAAACTTCACCCAAGATCCAATCATGGGTCCAGAATTTTTCCAAGAATCGGGGAGTCACCCCCAAATTCTAAGTGCCAGAAAGTGATTTCCAGGAATTTCCATGCCCAGGGCCCACAACTGTCCAGTGACCAGTAAAATTGAATGTTGTCTGGAGCTTTCAGTTCGATGCATGTGAATTTATACAAATTTTTGTACTTAAGAGCGGAAAAGCACAATAATTATGCTGAAAATTTGAGTCGCCACCGCAAGAAATTTAGTCGCCCAGATGAAGAGGCGCCCAGGTATTTTGCGCCCCTGGTCTAGTTTAATATCAATGCATCAGTCTCCAAGTTTGTCTATTGCTTTCAGGCTTTCAAACAAAGAACCCATGTACCTATTACATGTTATCTTTTATTTTCTAATATCCAATATGCAGGATCTGGCCTTTCCATTATCGCTCTATACGTATGAATGGATCTGATGATATCGACATGATGGAGACAGGCGCAAACCTCCCCCACCCCCCTCAGCATCCACAAATGCACACTACTGAACTCTGTCCAGATTTTATTCTGTAGTATCTGTATAATTTAGCGGAAAATGGCGATCGCACGGCAGTAAGAAACGATCTGTTTTCACTGTCAACCGCTTAGCCTGACTTCAGCACTTGAAAAATATAAATTAATTCCCTAAAAATGTACAAGAAAACGTACTACAATTGCCAGAGGCTGCAAGTCAGATGACTTGTCATGCAGCGCGCAGTTACACAGTCAATAAATGCAACATATTCTGTTTGGTGTATGCCAGAGGTTAAGGACTTCCCTGTAGGCATTAAGAGATCTTAATTATTATTCTTTTGTTTCCGCGTTATTCAGAAAAATCGATAGGAACGTATTAGAATTACTCTTTTTTGGCGCTTTCGAAAAATTGCGAAAAAGGACTATTAGCTTCGACATGCTTGTCCGTCTGTCCGTTTATCTGTCCGCATGGAACAACTTGGCTCCCAATGGACGGATTTTAATAAAATTTGATATGAGGATTTTAGGAAAATATTTTCAGAAAAGTCAAGTTTCATTAAAATCTGACAAGAATAACAAGCACTTTACATGAAGACCGATACACATTTTTTATCAAATATTGCTCAGATTTTTTTAGAATTAGAAATGTTCCTGGCAAAAGTTGTATTGGAAATCACAACACACATTTTATGTGCAATAAGGCTTTTCAAAAATAGTGCCGTTTAAGAAATTATGTGGAAAACATAGCACAGCCAGACAGGCCACAGATGACAATATGTTACATTCGCATTGCATGCTGGATACCTAAGGCTACAGACAAAATCCAAATAAATATTTCTTTCTTTCCAATGCAACAATGTTTCAACGGACACGCCTCAATATTACGTTTTATGTACATTAGCTGTCTCGTTGTAACTAGCTTCGACACTAAAATGGTCAGTTAACGTTAAATTCTCCATCTTTGAGGCTAATAAGTTCAAGGTCGCTACAAGATGGTGAAGTGTCATGAATATCAATGTATGAATAATAATACGAAAATAGGATTTCCTTTACCATCACTTTCCTTTTGGCCGCTAACAAAAAATACAAAAGGAAATAAATAAATATAAATTATTTTGTTGAGTTTCTGTTTTGGTTATTAAAGCTTTTCGGGGCGTATTCTTCTGCTTGTTTTTGGAATAGTAAGGGTTCATTAACAGTGCCTTACCACGGTATTACTTACACGTGCATATATTTATAACAAACACGTATCATACTTGTCATGTAGCAATTTATGTACTACAAGTTACATTTTGTATCATTTGCATGTGTGTCGGATCCTAATTCATACATGAAGAAATGAAATTTGATCGACATTTTAGTGCGGTCACGTGTCTGAAGTCCTTTAATTTGTGTCACAAAATATGCTGGTGGACAGATCTATAAGACAGAAGCACAAGCACGACCTTCACAATGTGCATTAATTTTACAAACTTCTTAAGAAAAACTTGTACAAAACCTGTGAACGGTTCATCAGTAGGAATTTCAGACCTCTAAAGTCGTAAGAAGGTCACAGATTGCCAGTGTCCAATTGTCCATTCAAAGATATGTTGGACAGAAGAAACAATTAAGTTGATTTCATGGACATTTTAAAACCAACAAATATTCAAGTAGTCTGTAATGTTTATCATTACATTAAACAGGACACTGGAGGGTACACAAGACTCAGCCAATTTATATAACACACGTTTCCTTTGATCAGTCTAACGTCAAGACTACACATTCGATTACATTAATTGATACAGACCGCCACGCGCATGATACGACACACACAGTTTCTTCCAAACTGCCGCATCTCAACATCTGATTCTATATTAACCGAAAAGTCCAACAACGTCGCTCAATTACAAAATAAACCATGTGCGCTAGGTACCAGGAACATCTTTGTTTGTAACATACTACTGTACCACGGTTACCAGTTCCCATCATTACCGGTTTGGGATGTCAAGCCACGTCCACTGCGATTACGGGGTTTTGACGTTACACTCGGTATACGATGGCATCCATTATTACCGGACTGTGACATCACAATATATGATACATCTGTTACTAAATAGTCATATTTAAATCAATCCTATCTTTGTATTAAATAAGTTTGTTGTTGTTGGTGTAGTGCATTGTTGTTAGAAAGCGTTGCTGAAAATGACGAAATGATAAATCACAGTGGTCAGCCTAATCACATTAGTAATGGCAGAATGTGCGTTGAGATTATATATCAAACATTCAGAAAGCAAAAACACTGAAATAAGAATTAGTGTAATTAGTTAATAAATCATCGTGAATTGAAAATGATGGAATATGCGACGGTTTAGCTCGTGGGTGTTATGTCGCCCCTCTTATAATGGGCACGTAGCTGGTGTATACATACAGAGACGGGCACGATAGATGCAGTCACGTGTTCGTGGCCGTTTTATAGACACAGACACGAGTAAGTTGCTGGTTTGTGCATAGTCACGAGTTCGTAACTGGTTTATAACTGCAGTCAGGGTACATGGCTGGTTTACACCTAGTAAAGGGCATGTACCTGCTTTATACCTACAGTATCAACAATATTCTGTAAATGAATAGTGATATAACGTCGAACAGTAATCAAGCGTGGCTCTTAATTGTATCAAACGAGTTACTACATTAAAAACTGAGTCGAATTATTGAGAAAATCAGCGAAAATGCATGAGTTGGACACGTACAGTACAGGGGAAAAGGTACCAGTAGAATACATAAAAATTTTTGTCGAGAAGGGACAGGAGAGAAAAAGATTTCGGAACGCTTCAAGGTAGATGTGATGATAATATTCAAATGAATAAGACCTAATAGAAGGTATAATTAGTGCAACTGTTTGAAGAGAGAGGCTCTTTGTGAAAACGGGGGGTTGAGTGGTGTCCTTAAATGGAGGGAAATTATCTTAGCAACTAATATTTTATCGAGAAAAGGTCTAATCTTCAGAGCGGCTTGAGCAGTTAGGTATAATCGAGGGTTAACCTTTGATGACTAAAATTAACCTGGATTGTACTTAAAGATCAGTTCGTACGGTGCAGTTGACACATTCAGCCTGGGCTGCAAAATTAATTAGTTAATGCAATGGAAGCAAGTAACGACTCTTGTTTTTAGACCCGTATAAAACATGAAAATGCATTCTCAGAACAGAAGGATGAATTCTTGAAGTTTAAAATGGTGATACATAAAGTAACCACTGGGTTTGAAAGGGTAAACAGAATGTTTACGGAAACGGTTAAACATTAAAATTTTCTAATTTGACATTCAGAGAACCGTGCATAGTGTTATATTCTTATAATAAAGGCCAACGAGATGCACTATTTCTCGACTTTATTTTGGTAAAGAACTCTACATGTTTCGGACAGATTTACTGTCCATCATAAGGAGTCTTAATACTGTACTCACAGCATTTGGTATTTGTCATAATAGTTATGTTGACTGTCTGCTAGCGAGGTCAGAATGTTTCATCCTGACCTCGCTAGCAGACAGTCAACATAACTGGCATAACAAATACTTATTGCTGTGTATACAGTGTTGAAATTCCTGATGATGGACAGTAGATCTGTCCGAAATACGTAGAGTTCATTACCAAAATAAATTTGAGAAATAGTGAATCTCGTTGGCTTTATTATAAGAATTAAAATTTTCTTTTCCCGTATGGATTATACATAAAACGAACCTAACTTAACGTAATGAAAAAAAACGCTACATTTTTCATTCTTCTCAGCTAACACACAAATTCATATATAGTATAACAAACGGCTCGCTTCAACACGAGAGCATCACAAACCCGTTCCAAAACTCCAAGCGAAAGAATGATGTTATATAATACAAAACAAAACAAAAATCCATCCCTCGGACCTATTTTGCATGCTATAAAGGCAATTATCGAACAAGATTGGAAAGTGATGATGTGTAAACTAATGTAGCCACGTTGTTAGTTGCAGTTCAGAGCAGACATGTTATAATTTAAGACACATGCCACTTATTCATGTACATACATTATGTTAACCTCAATCCCGTCATTAATGTGATTCATATATTCAGCTTTTATGACGTTACAGGCATAGTGAGACAAGTTCATATTGTATTGTGTAATATTATTATTATTATTTGGAATGTTGGGATATGTAGGAAAATCTACTTTAATGACTTAGTAAGTTAATCACTATATTTTTTAACTACGATGCAACTTTGCAGCTTGCTGTTAGCATTAGGCTATTCCTTCTCTTCCAGGTCTAAACTCTTGCACTTTGTTAAATTAGGGTACATTATTGTCAGGACGATTATTATTATTATTATCATTACATTAATGCCGGGTATTTACTGTTATATATCTGAATCAAACCCTGTTTCTGAGGTATACAGTGTTTCAGTTATTCAATATTTACAATTTATGCTTCACGCAATATTATTTCACAAGTTAAATGATTCTGTACATAATAATAATAAATTAATATTATTAATAGTAATGTGTTGAGTCAGTACTCACACTTGCCTCTTTGTTCCTGTTTTACTGTTTTTGGATCCTGAATGTGCTGAATTTGTGTACATGTGTACACTGAATTGAACAGAACAGTACTATCAATATATTAGGGAAAGATTGTTTCTCTTAACATTTGTATTTTAGCAATTACACCAGATATGATTTTTGTCATTATATCTATGTACTTCAATTCGTGGTTTGTTAGTTGATTACCTTTATTATGTCTTCATTCCTGTCCCTGTAATTGTACTTATGGCTGTTGTGTTTGACAATTAGTAATAAGAACGGAACTATTATTATTATTATTGTTACTGCTGTTGCTGTTGCAGCCAAGACAGTTACTACAATACGAGTTGTATGAACAAAGAATGTGTTTTGTTTTGCCAGCGGGTGCAGAGAGATTTGTCTTTGCCGCAGCGTCCAGGCTGGTTCATGAGGGCTCACTCACCCCTCCCCCCCCTCCACCAATGTGCACTGGCAGATGTTCCCCCGGGATAAAGCTACCATGGCGTGAATTTCACTACTCATCTCCTTCTGGTAAAGACGTCTAAGAAGTAACACAGCTACAATTCCACTCTCCCACAAGTTGCATGATATGGATTACCATTATTACGAATACTAATGATACCAACTGTTGCTCATAACATGCTCATTCATACATTTAGTGTAAATGGGCCTTCTCATGTTCACATAAATTAGTGTTGTATTTCCTTACCCAAAAGACAACTTCGTGTACTTAACAATTTGTGAAGTCACATCATCACTTATTGAAGAGGTTTCTGTTTTTCTCGAAGAATCTGTTGCAGGGTCTCTGTTATTCAGTAAAATAAAAATCTAGTATGGCCCACTTTATTATCTCCCTTTTTATAACGAACACAACTAAGAGCGTCCTTAAATCGCATAACACCGATTTTGTATTAGGCTGGTTCTCAGAACTAATATTGTGGTTTGTACGAACACATTTTGTGATTCCTGCATAATCCGTAATAAACTTGTTAAAATTCTTGGAGCAATTAATGCTTAGATATTTTATTTTCAACATCACACTTAGTATAGTTTTGGCTTCTTGATCTATTAAGCTACTGGGGGGTTCTACACTGTTACACGTATCTTTCCTTTCCTTGATTTTTTATTGACGCTGTCACCACACGTCAAAACTACAGCACTTTCTGCTTATTTACGTCCAAAAATACGAGTAATCTAAAATGCATTTAACAAAAATTTCTACTTCTCCCTTGATCGTTTCTGTTCCCACGTTCATTATATCTACGCCAATGCATTCTTATTAGGAAGCTCAGGGGTTTTCAATGGGAAATTTCGGCTTTTTACGCAAACATTTTCCTTCTGTTAAAAGCACGCCAGCTGCAAATTTCTACGTACTAACTTTGATATCACATATTTAGAGAATAAACGCGCTTTGCCAGTCACATTTTATATTACATACGGCAAATTCTTTCCCGCTGAAATGTCCACATTTCAGTGTTACATTTATTTTTTACAATGAAATATAACTTATCCAGTTTCTAGTTTGAAGAATTCCAACAAGATTCAACAGTATGCAGATATTTATTTACTGCTAAATTACTCTACATGTTTCGGGCGTCCATTGCGCCCTTCATCAGGGGTACATAAAACTGTGGTTGCAGCCTCTGGTACAGGTCATACTGTCTGGGGAGCAAGCTTCTTCAAACGTTACCAAATAAGGACTGTTTTGGGAGGGTCGGTCCCAAACCAGCGCTTATTTGGTCACGTTGGAGGAAGCTCGCTCCCCAGATAGTATGATCTGTACCACAGGCTGCAAATACACTTTTATGTACTCCTGATGAAGAGCGCGATGGACTCCCGAAACATGTAGAGTAATTTAGCAGTAAATAAATATCTACATACTGTTGCATCTCGTTGGATTTTTCAACCTAGAATTACGATGCCCGGAACCACGAATATAAAATTGATCGAATTTCCTTTTCTGCCTTAAATTTTAGTCCTAGTTCAATTAAATCTTGTTGTTTTTTCTTTTGTTATATTTGTGTAAGCTGCTTTGTGCACTGTAATTGGTGAATAGGCTTTTGAATCGACATGCAACAAAAGAAGGACCTGAAATGTAATGTTACTGTTGTGTAGCCACATTAAAAGAGAGGTTCATGAAAAGACTTTGCTTTAAAATTTAAGATTTCTGATAACAGTACACATTTCATATCTAAAAGGAAGGACTGTGGTACTTAAGCAATCTGATGAACAAAATAATTATTGAGATGCTGACTGTGGCAGAGTTGGTCAAGAAATTTCCCGCTTTCCAGGCAACCGCAATATTCATGACTGTGTTTAGAGGAACTCATCAATTGACACTCCACGAACCACACGACTCCAGCCTGTACCCTTCGCTTGTAGTGTACACCTGAAAGTGTAAAGAGTTACATGCTGAAACTGAAACAGGCCTGTTTCTCTTCCACTGCAGCTGCGTGTACTGGCAACACCCTACACATGTACTGGAGGACAGCAGTGGCGCTAACAAATGCACAGACTGACAACGTTCACAGTTCTTCTCAGCCTCTTTATATGTATCCTTGGATTGTACCTTCAAAGAGACGCACAATAAATTTCTCTCACATTTCTATCCTTCCTGTTCATCATCACCTTCCTACCTCATTACATCCTATGCACTTCATGTCTTGGACATCAGCTACGAGTTATACTAAAAGCGCCATATATATTAAGTTTCTTACAATGAATATTCATAACGCTGTACAGTCTGGTACAATGGTACATGGACACTTTCGTTCTGAGGAGCATACTGCCTCCACTCTTAAGGGTGTCGCAAGGCACGCAGAAAATGTGGTTTCTTGTGTTGAAGAAAGCAGATTTGAGAAAGACGTTCGTAGCTTTCGAACTCATAATAAGCAGTTAAGACGAAGTATCTCACTGGAAGTATTCACCTGATATTTTTTGACGTTTTTCTGACCGTGCATCTCAGTATATTTATCTCAGTAATTAACCAACTTGATGCACAAAATTTTTGTTTTACAATAACTCCCCACAAGATAGTGCTACATAGTAAAGCGCTTTCCAACGAAATACATTTAGAACTAATTTAAAAATTTACATTTCCAAAAAAAAAATTATATACAGAATGCTTATCCGAAACTGAAAACAAACACAGACATATACTGCAACGAAGAGTATCAATATGGTAGAATAAGTGACAGACAGAAGGTAAGCGTAGCACAATATGGAATTCATGCGAATGCAGAGTAGGCTA
>Ga0123354_10003351_pt1 | contig 22083 bp, 10 predicted proteins | sample TergutLab28metaG_2_FD_97872 | JGI IMG/M metagenome (GOLD analysis project Ga0123354, IMG submission 97872) | Labiotermes labralis P4 segment gut microbial communities from Petit-Saut dam, French Guiana - Lab288 P4 | ecosystem: Host-associated > Arthropoda: Insects > Digestive system > Gut ... | reverse complement strand
GGATCCCAGTGACACTGAATTTAATATGCAATACACGTAACCGATTTTTTAAATGTTTTGTAAGGATGGTCTGAGGATGGTCTAATGGCCGAAACTTGTGCCAGTAAGTTAAATAATAAAATACTGTTTTGTTTGACGAACAAATAATTTTATTATTGTCTTTCAATTTTGTAACACAACGGGATATACTCTACAAAAATTGCTTGGCATTTCCTTCTCATGTACACAGGCTAGTAAAGAATATTACGTGTTCATTTATTTATTTATTATAATTAGTAGTAATATAATAATAATAAATGTATGAACAGAGTGTGTGAAGAGGCTGTCATTTATGTGATTTCCCCAAACCCTTACCTGTTTCATTATTTCTTATGGGTATATCACTTTTTATTTACCCCCTTTCTCAGGCATACAACTAATCTGTGAATTCGCAGAGTACAGCCAACAAGATGCAACGTTTCACAATTTATTTTTTTCTGTAAGACGCTGTACATATTTCAGACGGGTTTTCCGTCCATCATCAGGAGCTCAAAACTGCACAAACAGCGTCAGGTATTTGTCAGACTGTAATGGCATAGTTAAAAACAAATTACTAATAACAGTGCATATAATTTGTAGTGGAAAATAAAAGGTGTTACAGTTAAAATTCTAGGGCGGTTAAAATTGATTTTGAATCGTACAGGTAATAAAATATTTTAACCGCTTAGTTAACATAGAATTTTAACTGTAACACGTTTTACTTCCCACTACAAGTTATATATACTGTTATTAGTAATTTGTTTTTAACTATGCCATTACAGTCTGACAAATACCTGGCGCTCTATGTGCAGTTTTGAGCTCCTGATGATGGACGGAAAAACCGTCCGAAATATGTAGAGCGTCTTACAGAAATAAATAAATTGTGAAACGTTGCATCTTGTTGGTTTACTCTGCAAATATATTAGCGATGCACGTACATAAGCTGTGAATGACGACCTGCCAGTAGTTCAATACAGCTAACCCAGTACCATGTTTTACTGGCTTCAATATGCGACGCGTAAGGGTAAAAGCTGCTTGGTTGTGAGACTAAAATCGGACCGAAATTGGCTACCACAGCGGTAATTAAGGCGTATTTTATTTGTAGAGGATTCTGATTCTTTTTTATCCATGAGCCAAACATCTTGTTTGAAATTTTCTATAGTTAGTTGTAATGTCGAATTACGGGATATCTCGTGGAAGTACCTGGTGGGTGCTTCCTTGTAAGTGAGTGCAAAATCACAAACGCGATTTTTCTCTCGCAGACTCTTAACTCAAGTCACTGGTATAATTCTGCAGTATCGGCAAGTAACTTTGGAAGCTTGAATTACGTAAGAAAGAACCCTTTAGCGTGTAATGGAATTCAGCTCGTTTTATCGGCCAGTCCCTTTGTTAACATTGCTACGGGTACAGTTGTATATTAAATATTTACAGAGTGGGAACGAGTTACAACCTCATCTGTATAGCAACACGAGCATATTAGTTATATGTCATTGTTGCACCAAGCACAGGATTAGATACTGTATCGTACGCTAAAATTAGAGGATCTGACATGTAAGGTGTCTTACCTATTTCGAGACACAGGCTAACATCATGGTACAGATCCTTCTTGAGAAATTTACATTTCCCCCGCAGTTTACTGAAACACAAGATTCATTTCCGTGCTCTAAGGATCTATATTAATCAATTCCATGCTTTTCCATCCTGTTTCTATAATATCCGTATTAATATTATCCCCAGAGTGCTAAGTGATTTTTTCCTCCTCTTGTTCCCACCAAAACCCTTTATGTACTACTGTATGTTCCTATGCTTACCACATGCTCCGCCCTTGGCAGCATACTTGAAGTGATAACCAGAATAACACGTATTCAGTTTAATGCAGCTCCTCATTATACTGTTTTCTCCAGCCTTCTTTGAAGGTCTCCCCTGTTAAGCTCCCTCAGCACTCTACCCTCTAGCTTGCACGCAAAACAACATACAAAACTATAGTTAGATACTTCGATCTCTACTTTTCAGGATAGCAAACGGTTAGACAAAGTGTCAGAACCGCATTTTGGCAGGCATTCGCTGTTTTTTTTTGTGGCCTTACAGTCTTACATGTGGATTTCCTGATGTTCTTCTAAAATATCTAATTTCTTCAAAATTTTTTAATAATTCATCATCTCTCTACATTTTGACTGCATTCTACTGACGAGACACAATTCAGACACGGTAACAACAATGACCTGACAATGTTAATGGACAGCAGGTTGCATCTCTTTACCAAAATCCGTACATGCCTGTAGAACAAAGTGGAATTTATATTAAATATATATCTAGCTTCGAGACATTGTCTGTCATGTCCCTTCGACACCAGCATTCTTTTGCTTGAGAAAACTGTGGTACCTGTAACACTGATATAAACTGTGGTACCTGTAACACTGATATAAAATACAGTAGAACTCCACTCATCTGGACTCTGGTTATCCGGATCGTCAATTATCCGAATCGGCTTGGCCCTTTTGGTGAATTTATCGAAATTTACGAAGGTAACTTGCCTTGAAATTACCGGTTATCGGATCAAGTACAGTACAGTATTGTGGCTTCTAGAACGTCAAATCCGGCGTGATTGCCAGTTTTAGACGCAGGTACATACTGTAAATAGTAACAGCCGAACTTAAAACTGCTAATGGAATCCGTTTTCAAAAAAAATGCAATTATCCGGATTTTATTCTTATCCGGATGGCTCGCCGACCCTACAAACGGAGAAGTGGAGTTCTACTGTACCTTCTTTTGGCACTGAATTGGGAACAAATAAGAACTCGGACAACACTAAATGGAAATAATCTGGTTAAACAAAGATTGACGGCTTTTATAAAATGATCGGTTTAAAATTAATACTCAGCAAGTTGACTTTTGTTGCCATTGTGGCCGGTTATTTTCTCGGCCGAGACTGACTAAGCTAGGTGACATTACGGGAGTAGTACTTACTTGGGCATTCTTTCCACTTTACTATAATATTTTAAGGCCCATTGGTTGCTTTGTAAGTCACCAGGTTTAACATTCATCAATTCTACTTTCTGCCCACAATGTTGACCTACAGGTTTCATAGGGATCTCAGAACAAACAGAGATTATTCCCGCACACTGCCTTAACTGATTGGTTTCTATAACCGAGTCGAAGGATGTTTACTGCGCGGTACGAGCTGACTATAATTCAGGTTAATCTTATTTTTTCAAGGGTTATTCACCATACACAGTGATTCCCAATTCAACTACCAGTTCCAAATAACTTTACATTAGCTTGACACTGAACGTACCTGCTGTTGCGGTAGTTGTGGCTTCCCTGCTCCCAGTTGTAGCTGCAGACAGTCAGATGTTACTTTGAAACGTCTTTCTCTTTCTTGTCTTCTGGTCGCTTCAAAATATATTCAGTAACAACGGACGTACAATGTGAGGACTTTTAAAGAAGGGACAATGTCCCTCCTAACAGTTCCTTACTGCAAATGTGCTAGGCCGTTTTTTTCGGTCTATGTGCACTATGATTTGGCTCTCAAGAACAGAGCCGACGATAAAGAAATTTTAAAACTTTCAAGGTGTCTCTAGAGACAGACAGTGTGAAGCACTCTGTATAACATTGTACTGACCGACAGTATTAGCTAGACCTGATAGTAAAATATTTGGTTCTTACATTTTTGTCCACGAAATGAGTGCACTTATAGACGGTGAATAAAGTAATAAGAGAAGAGTGAATTTTGAAGCCTGCATTGAGTTAACGTACCTTTTCGAACGTCATTTGTCAGATGTTTGTCATCTTTCTGTGAGATTTACTACATTAATTTAGTCGATAAATTAAAATTCAAGAGAAAAAATGAAAAAAAAAAACGTGAATACGCGGATAGTGCCTCGGAAACAGAATTACTGCAACATGTTTGAAACTGATATAAAAAGTATTTCTTTTAAACGGAACACCAAGCAAGGCTTGGCAGTAGTAGTGATTTAGGCAAATATCTGCGAGAGGGTCACATCAGTGTGACTCTCCGCGAAAATGAAAGAGAACCTAGTGATGTTTCGTTGCGACGAGAAACAAGCAAAGAGAGAGACTGAGAGACGTGTCGCGTCGCGTCACCTGTAGTCGGTCGACGACAGCTGACTGACGCGCGCCAGTGAGGTAGGCAACCTTTTGTACACAGCTCGAACCACGAGCCTGCGCGCAGCTAGGCAGGGGCAGTTGGAGGCTGCGGTTGGGAAAGGGGGAGAGGATTGCCTATACCGGGGGTGGAACCCAGTGAAGTTATGTTTTAGCGTCATGTGATAAAAGATGCGTGAAGTGAACGAAGCAGAGGAATAGCGAATGACGACAGGACAAACTATTCTTTCCTTCCACCACTCTTTGTTTACTTTGAACTCACCTATATTGTTACAGAGAGTTGCAGCAAATGAGACATGTAGCACGCATGAAACAGCCCAGAATTTGGTGAGATAACATTTTTTGACAGTGTACCGCACTGAATTTTAATCCAACGGACACAAAGTAGTCCGATCCTGTTTAGCCAGGCTGCGAGATTTTTCCGATGCATTTGTGTACGTTATAAGAGCGTGTACTGTCTGGGTAATGTGGACAGAACTTTGATGGGGGGCGAGATTATGTATGTCCGTTGAAAATCCAAGACGGACAAATGGAGTAGCTGCTAACTAGCATTAGATACCTCACATTTTGCGAGTGTCGCGTGTAGCTCACAGTGTTGCGTGTTGTACAGTGTCTGGACTAGACAACACGCCGTTCAGGCGGTATCGGAGTGTCGTGTGCAGCTACCAGTTTTGTGTGTTGGAAAGCAACTGCTGTTACAAATATTTGATCAACATTACGGTTTGTTGACACTGCAGTGTGTCCACAGAGTGCATGAGTAAACACTGACACACCGCAATCGACTTCATTTTCTCTTTTGAAACCGTCTTATTTTATTTTGTTATTTGTTAGTTAGCTTTTACCCCCTTAATGAAGATTTGTGTAAAACCATAGGCACGCCAGGACGAAATACTGCTTTACAAGCAAGAACAGTATTTTTGAAATGTCGAGATAAAACATATCTGTGTCTTGGCTCAGGCAGTTAATAACCATTTTTTCCCCGTGGATGCCCGATTTCGATCCCTTTCCATTACGTCTGGGATTTGTGGTGGACAAGATGGCAATTGGTTAGGCTTCTCTCTGAAAACTTTGGTTTTGCCCAGTCACTAACATTTTTTCTGTGCTCCAAAATAAGTCATTCGTCAATCACAGACGCTTGATATTGTTACCATTTGACTAACTGTAGAATCCTTCTTGAGGAGCTGATGGTTCCTCAGCTCATCGAGAAACCTTCTGCAGTTAATGAAACCCGAAGTTTCATGATGGTATTAAAATATTCCCGTCACTTGTCCTTATCCAGAGTAAGATTTAGTCCGCGCCCCCTCTTCCTCTTTCGTTAAGGTCTGTTTTAATTTTTTTAACTCAGGTTCCGTGCATCACAATTCAATGTTAATAAAAATCCAACCAGATGCAACAGTATGCAGATATTTATTCACTGCAAAGACACTCTACATGGTTCGGGTGTCACAGCACCCATCATCAGGAGTACTAAAAACTGTAACCGCAACCTCCGGTATCAATACCTTCCACACGACTCGCAGAAACCAGTCCCGATCAGGCAACGTTGGAGGGAAGTAGCTGTACCGATATTATGACCTGTACCGGAGGTTACGGTTACAGTTTTTAGTACTCCTGATGATGGGTGCTGTGACACCCGAAACATGAAGAGTGACTTTGCAGTAAATAAATACCTGCATACCGTTGCATCTGGTTGGATTTGTATTAACATTGTCTGTTTTAATTTCATACTTCCGTTTAAGCCTAGGTCTTCCAGTTTCTTTCATTCCTTTATATTTCGACACCAAAACCTTGTATGAATGTACCTTATTTCAATACTTGATAGTGCCGTTAAAGAACGAAATAATGCTGTATGTATTTGCGTCTTTTGTACGAAGTGGCTTAAGGTAACACATGCAAAGGAAACTTGTTCTTTATTCCGCACAGATATTTCGTTTATGGAACTGTTGAACAGTTTTAATTTAACCTGGTAGTGGCAGTAGAAAACAGGTGGCGGACGCTTGTGAGTGCGGTAATGAACCTTCGGGTTCCGTGAAATGCGGGGAATTTCTTGACTAGCTGCAAACCAGTTAGCTTCTGAAGAAGGACTCTGCACCATGGAGTAAGTTAGTAAGTGGCAGTAGAAGGTGGAACTTGGGAGGCTAATTTAATTGTGTTTTGTGCCACTGCAATATATGAAACAATAGACACAATAGACCATGCACACATGAAACACAGCAAAATGGGCAATGCTTTAACAAATATCTGGTGTTTATATACAGCTGCAAATGAAATCTGCTCTGTCGATATTTATTGAAGAATTCATGAATTCTTTCAGATTTAATTTTATTGTCTATATTTCCACGAACTCGAGGACAAATTAAAGTTAACTAAATATGTAGTTACGATAAAAAAAATTGTTTTCTATTTTTATTGATATAAATTACATATCTACATTTTTTATGTTTTGCTGACCGTGCATCTCAGTATATTTATCTCAGTAATTAACCAACTTGATGCACAGAATTTTTGTTTTACAATACGTTTATTTCATGCCTCTACATGTTTCGAGCACATGTGCTCGAAACATGTAGAGGCATGAAATAAACTCACTGTAAAACAAAAATTCTGTGCATCAAGTTGGTTAATTACTGAGATAAAAAATACGTATCTTCATATCAGGCCAGTCGTGACATGAAAAATGAAGTTACTTACTTAGTTAATTACATACTTATTACTCCATGGTGCAGAGTCCTTCTTGAGAAACTAACCGGTTTACAGCTAGTCAAGAAATTCCCAGCATTTTATGAAACCCTAAAGTTCATTACCACATTCACAAGTCCCCGCCACCTGCCTCTATCCTGAGCCAACTCGATCCAATTCTTACCCCCTCATCCCACTTCCTGGAGATCCATCTTGATGTTATCCTTCTACGCCTGGGTCTTCCAAATGGTCTCTTTCCCACAGTTTTCCCCACCAAAACCAATACACGTCTCCTCTACCCCATACGCGCTGCATGCCCCGCCCATCTCATTCTTCTCGATTTTATCGCCCTGAACAATACTGGGTGAGGAGTACGGATCATTAAGCTCCTCTTTATGTAGTTTTCTCCGCTCCCCTATTACCTCGTCCCTCTTAGGCCCATATGTTCTCCTTAGCAACCTATTCTCAAACAACCTCAGCCTACGTTCCTCCCTCATCGTGAGCGACCAAGTTTCACACCCATACAAAAGAACAGGCAAAATTACAGTTCTGTATATCTTCATCTTCAAATGTTTGGATAGCAAACTTGAAGACAAACGATTCTTCACCGAATGACAGCAAGCATTCCCTGATCTCAACTTGTTCTTAATTTCTTCCTGAACAGAATTTTTATTTATTAAGGTTGTTGCAAATATTTGAACTCTTCCACCCTTTCAATTTGGGGCACGCGGTGGCGCAATTGATTAAGGCACTGGACTTAAAGCCGGAGGGCCGCGAGTTCGATTCCCGATGGCGTCATTGGAATTTTTCTTTGACATCCTTCCGGCCGCACTATGGCCCTGGGTTGACTCAGCCTCTAACAGAAATGAGTACCAGGAATATTCCTGGGGTAAAGGTGGCCAGTGTGTAGGGTTGACGACCTTACCACATTCATGTGCCGATTTCCTTGAAATATTGGAGTCTCAACCTCATTTAACCCTCAAGGCCTGTCCAGGCCCGTAATGGGATTGCTTTACCTTTTAATCCTTTCAATTTACACTGAGTGAAGTACTAGATAGCCGTCGCTACAAACAGCAAGACACGGAGCAGTTATAAACATTATCTACAGCACCACCCAGTGTTCAGCGTATACGAGATAAAACTACTAAATCTTTACCTAGCAAAATTGAGACTTTCGACGTATGTGTGATAGTTCAGTGATCAAATGTATATAAGCTTATTTGTAATGTAATTTTTTTTTAAATTCCAAGGAGTAGGTAAAATTATATTCCTCTAAGTGTTAATTGAAAAAGAAAGTTTATTAATTACGATGTTCTATACTCTTGGGCCCAGTCGTGTTAAAAGAAATTGTAAAGGTAAAGGTAAAATGATCCCGTTACAGGCCCGGTGAGGACCGGAGGGTGGGTAGAGGTATAGCTGTACTGTTCCATGACCGCGGCACTAGAAGGGTGTGAGTGGGCAGCAGGACGCCCGGCCGCACTTTACCCCCGCGAAAGACCCGGTACCCATTGTACAGGAGGCTGGATGAGCCCCAGGGCCGGTCTTGACGGGTGGAAAATCTCGTAAAGGAAAATGTATTGCATAGAAATTATGTATGTTTACGGGTGTATGTGTTTGAAGCCCGCAACATGTATTTGTAAATATTAACGATAAGTAACGTAATTTTCATTCAGTAAACAGTGCACTGCGTTTGTGATATCCCTTTTTGTTTCCGTCAGAATGCATGCTGTTTCTGTCAATCCGGACGAATGCAGGCTTTCTGTACAACAAAGGTACCGCATTGAGGCAAACGGTAAAAGGGGCAATACACGTGAGTCATTACATGCAGCAGGACGTATCTGCATAGAAACAAATCTTTGGGCTCATATCTGTGTAATTTCTCAGTGTTTAAATAGTATTCTACGCGAATAAATACCAAATATAAATATAATAATAAGAATAAAATTGTTTATTCCGTCTTAACACAACACCAATACATTGATTGTGGCTTCATATTTCTGTTTCTGTTTCTATAAAACCATCTTCACGCCAATGTCGACTACAGGAAGGTACATTCAGTGTGTACATACATTATGGGATCCCATAGTGTTTACATAAAATCATAATAATCATGAAAATTTTTAAGTTTAAAATTCCAATTTTAAAATAAGTACACAGAATGTATTTTATATATACTGAATGGCGTACGTAAGTATTCCCATCGGTACGAGGGCACTCTCCTAGTAAGTTATTATTGACATAATATACTGTATACTACTGCCCTCGTACAGATAGGAATATTTACGTACGCCATTCAGTATATATAAAATACATTCTGTGTACTTATTTTAAATTTGGAATTTTAAACTTAAAAATTTTCTTGATTATTATGATTTTATGTAAACACTATGGGATCCCATAATGTATGTATATACTGAATGTACCTTCCTGTAGTTGACATTGGCGTGAAGATGGTTTTGTAGAGACCGAAACATGTAAAAAAATGTATTTATTGAATATTAAATAGAACAACAGGAGAACTTCTATTAAAATAAAATATTTATAAGAATTTTTTTTATTCTATGGAGAGAAGACATGTGGGGTTTGTGATTAGAATTACAAATAACAAATGTGTGGTAGTGGCACTACTGTTTGCAATAACTTTGCAAGCACTGGCTGAATATTCTGTCATATGTAGAGCATTCTGGGAGTTTTCGTTTGGTGAAAAAGTACCCGAATATTTTGAGGCGAAATAAGAAAATCCGTTGAGTTATATCAGTCAACGCAAGATGTTCAAAACTCCCAGCAGGTACGCCATATTGGCAACTGTATTAGCAGTCTGCGCTAACCGCTGTTGCGATTAGCAGCAGCACTTTAACTGATTTTCTCTTCATCCATTTTTCTGTTAATTGTTCTTTTCTTTGTTTCTCTCCGTGATTTATGTTTCCTTCTTTCGTCTCTGTACATCTGTTTCTTGGTTGTCTCCATCCATTTCTCTAATCATCTATCACGTTTTTTTTGTCCAAGTCATTGTCTCTCTGTCCGTCTGTCTGTCACTCTCTATTCGTGTAAACAACTTTTGCCCGTCCTGTAGAATTTGCTTGTTTACATCACTTTTTTATTGCTCCATTTTATTTATGTTGAACAGTTCCGTGAGGCACAGATTATCCCGCACAAGTGGCGATCTCCTAGCAAATGTTCTAGCTTACACTCTGATGCCGCATCACCAGGCTGCTTGCCCCACCATTATCCAATTTTTATAAAGCAATTTATTTTCTATCGCACAGCTAAAGAAAGCTTAACTAAGAACAGCGGTTGGGGAAGTTATTAGCTCAGGAACACGGCAGCTGTGTATGTAATTGAATAAAGCCAAGACGCTGGATTGTTCCGTGCTAATGTGGATTAAGTGACTGACATTTCATGCATGCCTTTTGGCACAACAAAGCGCTATGAACTGCACTTGCAATTTTTTCACAGACCTGCAGTATCAGGACGCCTTCTATCCAGATCTCGGCTCTATCTTTTCTTCAGCGCGCTTACCTCCTGTAAATTCCAGGGTAAGGTAAAAGTAAAATGATCCCGTTAGAGGCCCGGTGTGGCCCAGAGGGTGGGTACTCTTCCATGACTGCGGCACTAGGAGGGGGTGAGTGGTCAGCAGCACGCCTCGGCCGCACTTTACCCCCGGGAAAGACCCGGTACCGATTGTATAGGAGGCTGGGTGGGCCCCAGGGCCGGTCTGAACGGGCGGAAAATCTCGTCCCCACCAGCATTCGATCCCGGACCGTCCAGTCCATAGTCAGTCGTTATACCGATTGAGCTACCCGGCCCACGTAAATTCCAGGGTACTGTCACAAAAAAGAGGATGTACTGTGCCTTTTATCTTGTCCCTGAGCAGGACAACTGTCCCGATATATCGCAGTGGATGCAGGTTTTCTATGCGACAGAGCCTCAGATCTCACGGACGCCTGTAATGCGGAGAAGAATGTTGGAACATCGTTATTTAGCAGTGTCAGCTACAATTAAGCGGTAGATCGCTGTAACGCAACACAGCATTATATACCGAAACGTCAGACCTGACTCAGTGCAGTGACTAAGTTACAGCCTAGAAGACAGGGGTTTATTTTCCAGGAGACGTATAGACACTCCGCTTTGTCACCTTGGCCAAATCGGCTAACGCGTCCACGCGATGTCTGTCCGAAAGGTAGGAGGAGGTTTTACACGGGGCTAAAGTGGCCACGTCGTTGCTAACCACATAAGTTTAGTGTTGAGGTTAAACACGCAGAGTTGTACCTCGGATCTTCCACACACCTGCATGACGTTATGCTTAATCCCTTCGGCCAGGGCACCCGTTTGCCTGTCAATGTGCCGGCGACACAACGCATTTTCCGATTTTTATAGCCAACTGGTTAACCAAATGCCTTGTGTAGTGGTCAGCATTCTTGTCTTGTATTCACGAGGCCTCTGGTTCGATTCATGGTCCGGGAAGTGATATTTTTGCTCCTTTTCTTTCCATTCCTCGAAATACACAAGACGAAGAAACTTTTTAAGTATAAACAGAACTGACGCATTCCCAAGTTTCGCCCCCAGGCGACGAGAAATTCCATCACCTATTGTCATTAAACTTCCTCAAATGTCGTCACATTCAAGAACGAATTTTCCAGATATTGTGATGTATTCTTTCATTTATTCTGAACTTCCAAAAGCTTTTTATTTCGGGTACAGTTTTGTATAACGTGATCAGACGATGACCAGAATTGGTTACGGTGTGATAAAAGAGAAGCAGAAAATAATTTTCTTCTCAAAAACAAAAAGTTTCGATCATTTCGTCTGCAGAAGACCGCTTGTTCCGCGCCCCACACATGTTCATATCTATCCTTCCGTAAAGTGTTTGTTTGAATAAAAGGAGTTAAGTAACGACATATTTAATTTTAACATTTCGGCCCAGACTGATGCCTGAGATTACAGAATCAATGAAATACGAATAAAGAAAGTAGGCATTTGGATGGTTTTATTGAATCTGTTGCAGCCCTTGCCTGAGTACTTTCCCTCCAAGGGCAGAATTGTGTCTCAGCATCGACAATTCACAATGGACAACGTAGAAGCATGTGTGAAGACTGCAAGCCCATACATCCGGCCCACACCCAGACCGAGTAACACTTTATCAGCAACATATGCCAACAAATGTATCTAATATGATTATGAACTTTAAAAATAAACATCGGACTTTGGCCTTGAACTTGTAACAATTATAAACATAATATCGATAAAACTGTAATTTTGTGATTACCATGTCATATATTTTATCATTTTAACACTTTAAATGTCTTAGTGCTTGGCATTGTACTTCCCACATTGATGTGTTTTAATCTTAAGACCTGTTGTATATTGGAATTACATGTAACTGAATTCATAATATTTTAGATAATGTAATACGAGATCTCGTACTCAACAAAACATTGTCAATTGCATATAATACCTTTTTAAAATAAAGCTCAACCTGAAGATGGCTCCGTAGAAATGAGCCGAAACATGTAGCTGTGAGATATTGGTATGATATATTTTTTAATAATAATTGCTTAATAGAGAGTTGCGTTAGACTATATATTTTATGTATTTTTATATTATTGGTGCTTCTGCTCCTTGAAATGTGAGACTCCCTGAGAATGGAGCCTTGACGCCGAATCATGTAGCAGTGTTTAGACCTTATGTACAGTTCATGTGCATTTGTTGGTAAACATGATTGATTGTAAGAATAATGGACGGACTTAATATTAGCAGGGCGGTAACACTGTACCGTGAGACATTCGTGTTTACGAATTTCTACGTATGGGGCAGTAGTGAAAGTTCGTAACATGGCAGTTTTTTTACGGTGAGGATTTGTTAGCATCTCGCTCAACCCCGACCTGGGGGACCATCCCTTGTCGGCTGTCCGCGACAGCTTATTCAATATATTCGCAGCTACGTTCCATACTGGAGGCCGTCCCTCCACCCGCAACCTGAAGACGCGCCATATCGAGATGACAGGGACCGATCAGGTGGCGGGCTGTTGTAAATGCCGTAATGAATCTTCAGATTTCATAAAATGCGGGGAATTTTTGACTAGATGAGGAACTGTTAGCTTCTCGATAAGTACTCTGCCCAATGGAGTTATTACATATGGGCTTCAACGAATGGTATATGGCAAAGATTTTCCACTTGTCGATACTGGCCACGTCATGTGAACAGTGTCTTTGTAAAAATGTTGGCCACTTGTCCGTTTCCCAACTATTGTCGCTAAATGTGACACACATCAAAGGAATCAACAACGGCTGTAAGGCTGTTGTACTTTACCACGGCTGCAATGTGTAATGCCGTCATGTCACATGTCACTTCGTGTTAATTAGCCCGTCACCCCCGAACATGGCTCACTCTCTGATCTGCCTACGACCGCGCCTTCTCAGGAGACTATTATATCGTCAGACACCTTGTAAATTGGGGGGAAAAATTTAAAAAATAACAATTTCTATGTAGGGCTGGATAGACCCTTAGTGTTGCAGAAGGTTGAGGCACCCGGATTTTCCAGACACTGGGCATCTGAAGGTGACAAGATTGTCAGCCCTACTAACCGGCCGCCTTCACTTCCCCCCTCCCCCCCCCCCGAGAGATACCCCTAGTATTAATTTTTGTTAGAGGGTGGGTCGTTCCCAGGGTCATAGTGGGGCCGGAGAGATTACGTCAATAAAAAATCCCAATGACCCAATCAGGAATCAAACCCGCAACCTCCCGGCTTGCGCAGCACATCAACCAACTGCGTCAGCGCGCGTCCTACACCTACAGGGGCGTGGCAGTCCCGCAGGATGTAGCCACGCACATACGCCTACCTGGGCGTGGGCGAAGGCTTCTATGTTGCTGGGGTTAGAGGGCACAGAGCCCGGTTTTGACGTGTCTAATCTGTTTTTATCATATCACATTACAAATACTTCGACTGAGGAAAGAAACGAGGAAATTCTAAGTACTCATTATTCGAATGGGAATTTTCGTGGAACTTTTTTTGTACTAACTTCCGGACGCTCACAGCATCGTTATATGACATGTAGAAAACGAAATCAAGTTTTCGCGTTTGGATTGTGCGGTCGCCGCTTCTTTTATCTGATTTTATAAATTAGCAAGTAACATATGTTGTGGGAAAGCATCCAAGTAGAAAAATTTTAAAAAATAAACCGGAAAATAAATACCTTTATCCTCCAGCAAGCTGGTCATGACTTTTCAGTGAAAGTTTCTTTCGACATTCGTGTTAGCATGCTTCAGTAATCCTGAGCAGTGGGCTTCTGAGTGCGCTCATGTGGACGGAAGCTTAATGTAACTGTAACCCTTGTGCTTTGCAATACCATGCTGCAGTGCTTGACAAACCTTACTTATTGCTGGAACACATCAACTTTGGTAAGTCGCCCCTCTTTCCTGAGTGAAATAACGGCATTTACCCCGGGGGTTTTGAATATGAAAGTGGAATGTTTTGTATAAAGTACAGAATCAGGGCGAGGAGGCACAAGATTATGTTTAATTGCAACTAATTTCACATCTATTGGTTAACATATATATTACTACTTCCGTGACATATTTCGACTAATAAGAACAGCCTTCCTCTGGGAGACTTTTGACAGGGTGTTATGTGGTCCAGTATATAAATATAATTTGTGCTACACTGGATTGATGATCCACCCAGAATCGAAGAAATCTATTTCCTATTAGATATTTGAATGATATGAAATTTAAATAGAATTTATACCAATTTCGTACTAATTTAACCTGATTTTAGCAATTGTTTAGTGTCAATATTGACATATTAACCACTTGATTATTGGTGTATCACCAAGCACGGTTGACGACGTTCTGTTTCAGCATCAAATGCTTCTTATTGTCAACAGTATTCCTGAGGTTAGCTGTTATTATTAGGCGAAACAAGTCGGAGAAATAACAATATACATATATACCAAGAGATGTGCAATTAGATTTTCCTACCTAAATCAATTGCACGATAAATGTGTAATACGAAATTTGGGTGAAACGGTTGCGAAATAGAAGAGAGTATTAATCGAAGTTTGAGGAGTTGCTTACAATTTTAAATATCAACATTGGAAATGCCCTACACCCGCAGAGACTTATGTGGCTTATGGAAATGTCAGAACTTCGTACCTCGAATATCTCTGGAGTAGCCTGGCAGACCTGTGCTCTGAAAACCATCCATGTTCATCTCAACTCTTTTGTACATTAACCCAGTAACTTAGCCAACTGTTGCGTACCACCACGCCTTGAGTGATAGTAGTCACTCTAGTGGTCATCCAGTGTCCCTGCTAGAGGATCCCGGTCTTCTGGCATGTGCCACGCCAGCAGCAACGACACGGCGTAACATTCCAAAGGCAGGAATTCTCGGGCATACCGCTGTTACAACCTCAAAACCTGCAAATTTCACCTTTCATGAAAACCGCTATTTTGTTTCCCGTTGCACGAGCCAGATTAAACCATTCTAAAACCTCAGACCCACTTTAATATTGTATCCAGTCATGCCTTAAGTCCTAAAAGTAGTCTCCTTTTCAAGGCCACTGCTTTAGACTCGCTGTGTCCAGCGGACCACGCTTATTAAGTCTTCTTGTATGAAGGTGGAAGCAGGAACGGATTTCAAAGTGGTTGCGTTTTACAGTCCCTGTCATGTCTGTTTGTCTGTCTGTCTGTCCGTCATCATAGAACAAATTAACCCCACTTGATGGTTTTTCCTGATATTTTATATCGGAAATATGTAATAAAATCTGTTGACAGAATTCAAGTTTCTTAATTCGGACAAACACAATGAAGACCGGCATACACGTGTACCTGTCATTTGTCTCCCTAATGGACACAGACCTTGTTATTTGTGAGTTACCTGCTCAGATAAAAGAATAAAGTTGATGATATAACCATTAGAACTGAGTGAGACAGGTTCTCTTCTCTGTGACCTCGGAGCTGAAGCCGAAGACGTTATCGCCGAACTACATGTAAGAGCCCATGATTTGAGCAGAGTGGAGCAGAGGAGAGCAGAGCCGAGTGTTGAAAATGTAGGGAGAGAATCTGGATAGCAACAAAGCGAAAATAACTGAAATACATCCCTTGTTACTGTGAACCTGGCCAATGGATGGCCTTCGGGATTTTAAGACGAGATCTTATTGTCACATCTGCGAGCAGAGAAACAACCACAGATTACAGCAATAAGAGTACGTTTATTTGTTTCATGTATGTTTCATAACAATAGCGAAATTCTAGTTGCCATGTTTACTGCTCTGATTGCGGGAGGGTTTGCTGAGTGCTTGTAGACGGGATGTTTTGGGGTGGCGGCCGTTGCGTCACCAAAAGGAAATGAACAAGGTAATTATATCATATCCCCTCCCTATTTCAACTGCCTTCACCCCCTGAAAGAGAACTTCGAATTCTGGGAAGACTGAAGACGTGACAGTGTGTGCGTGTCTTACATACTTATATATATATATATACAAACATTCCATGGATCCGTGAGTGTATGGAGACAGTGGGATTTGGAACAAGTCATAAATACACAAATGTACAAATTTGCAGTGTAAAATACTACAAAAATTGTACAAAAACACTATTATAATCACCTTTTCCTCTAAAAAGTTAATCTATAGAGTAAACGCAGTGTGTATTTAGGTATTTTCTTATGGCTGCTCTAAATTTTGCTTTGTCATACCGGAGGAATGTTACACTAGGTGATGAATTGTTGAAAATTGTTATGTCCGTATAAAGTGTACCTTTTTGAAAACAAAATTGGTTGGCATTGGGTCTATGAAGATGATGCTTATTCCTTGTATTAATGTTGTGTATACACGAATTTGCATGAAAAATATCCTAATTATTGGTAATGAATTTCATTAATGAAAGTATATACTGACATTGAATAGGTATAATCGATAATTGCTTCAACAGACTTCTGCATGAGCTTCTGGGTTGTGCACCTGATGATTTTCTCTTGTAAAAGACAATCTTCCCACCGTTGGAAGATTTAACACAAAAACATATTCCATATTTTATAATAGGATGAAAGTATGCACAGTAAAATGATTTTGGAGTGTTAATGTTACTGACATGGACCGTCGACCTAACGGCATAACACGCTGCACTTACGTTAGGAATCATTTGTTCCGTATGGTTCTTCCAATTTATGTGGTTATCAATTTGTAAACCAAATAATATTGTTTTCTTTGTTTCTTCTATATAATTTCTTTATAACCAGTAAGTTATGTGGAATGTGATTAATTTTTTGTTATTAATTTTATTAAATTATCTAAATTTGCAACTAAATTATTAACAGCTAACCATTTAATCATAAGAGAGAGAACTACATTTGACACTGAACCAACATTTTAGAAATTTCTAATTGAAATTATAACACTAGTATTATCAGCAACAATATTGATTCTGCTACAGAATTTATTCTCTGAAGTTCATTTATATATGTGGTGAACAACAGAGGCCCTCTATGTTGCATTGTACCCCAGTCAGAGAAAAAACGTTGAGTTGAATTAGGTGATGTTACTTCAACTTTCGTTTTTTTTTTTTGTACTTAAATAGCACCGAACCAATCTTCAGATACTCCTCGAATTCCGTAAAAGCAGTCCCATTACAGACCTGGACAGGCCCAGAGGCTTCTTAGGAATTCAAGGTTCCCAAATTTCGTAACAACGGCACAGGATGGTGGTAGCTGAATACCAACGGGGACTAATCTCCGAGGAATGTATATTATCCTTCTTCCCTGGAGGCAAGTGACGATCTTGACTCAGATCGTGAACACTATTTGTATTCCCGTTTCAAAAGTGTTTTACTTCAAAATGTTTATTTTAGTTACTAATTCACTTCATGCTCGTCATATACAACGGTGTAATTTGTTTTTCGGTGCTTATTGAGGCTGAAAACTGACGTAGTCAGAACTCATGTATCTCTAATGTAGTAATTATTGCGATATCAGAGTATGTTTCTCGTCATTGGAACGCAGTTTCATGCATTCTTAAATAACACAAGAATTAAAAACTTGTATGGTTGAGAATTATTACTTTTTTTTTAAATTTTGCTCCCCTTTCGTTTGACTATTCGTTATTTATTACGTCGCAGTGAGAATATTTTGTATTGATTGCTTTGCGCACTCCGACGGTGTGTTCTTGGAGCACAACTTCTGCACGCTTTTGCCATGCAATTAATTACATAATGTCTGATATTTGGCGCTGATTTGAGGTCTGAGGTTTTCATACAGGTGGCACGTAGGACTGTTGTTAGGTGGCTAAAACCGTAGATTTTTTTGTTTAGATCCTCTACTTAACAACTCTAGTTGTACCCGTACGAGTAATTCGCAAGGACAAACATAAAAATATCTGATCAACCACAATTACATATTTGGATCCTAATAAAAATTAAAAATTGTACTTACTGTTGCTTGGGGCTGGCTAATTTTTTGCCAGAGATTAACGGATCACAAGCATCGTGTAAATAAGGAACAGAATGTTGTCGTCGACGGTGCTGCCTCATGCGGAAGCCAAGAAGAGATGTCTGCCCTTAGCCTTCACTTGTGGCAGCACTCTTCATTTTTCGTGTTTTCCTTTTTTTTTTTTAAAAAAATTGTTTTTGAGAAGGAATTAAACAAAACAATGAGAACCATCAATCCCGAATCATAAGATTTCTAAAAGATGTCTGTCTTGAAAAGATCCACTCTGTAGATCAGTGGATCTTGGTGTCGTAAACCAGCCTTACCGTATTAATGTGTGTGAAGCTGGTGATGACAGCGAAACAGCCTAAACATTGAATAATGTGACGGAATGATATGGCCTTGACCTTGTTGGCTTTATATCAGTCCAAACCGTTCTCTTACATATTGTCTGAACCTAGCAGAGAGACCAATCAGTCCACGCTCTGTTGTAAATATTCACATGAACACAGTCATAGACAGAGAAGCTGCAGAAAGTGTGATTCTCATTACGTTTCCCTATGTCATGTCACATTTAAAGACTCTTAAGATGGCGTCTTTGATAGTACAGTAATGAGGCACACGGCTGGCCTGTGTTTTGGTAGCATATTGAAGTAGTATGCGGTGTAGATAAAATTTATGGCTAAATTGGATGCTATTTCCCTCGCTTTATCACTTGCCCACGGTAGCACAGTGGTTAAAGTGCTGTGCTACAAATCGGAAGGTCGCTGGTTCGATTCCAGATTGTGTCATTGGAATTTTTCACTGACATAATCCTTCTGATCGCACTATGGCCCTGGGGTCGATTCAGTCTCTAACAGAAATGAGTACTAGGAGCATTTCCTGGGGATAAAGGCAGCTGGTGCGTAAGGCTGACAACCTTACTGCCATCCAGTGCCGTTGTCATGAAATGTGGGAACCTTAACTTCCTGGAACCCTTTGGGCCACTCCAGGTCTGTAACGGGACTGCTTTTCCTTTATCACTCGCAGTTTGACCGTCAGAGACCTTCTCAAGTGGTAACAGAAATATTATTTTTGTGTCAAGTTGCAGAATACCACACTCTAATTTGTTTGCGCTACTCGATTTGCCTATGCCCTTTGGCGTCCCCGATTTCAGAGTAATTATAAAAACTGTGAACTCTTTAAACATTTATTAGACCTCCTTGGAAGGGGGATCGAGCTGTCGCAAATGCTGCCCCAACACAACAAAACACTGACGTCAAGCAGATATCACGCGGTACGTTCATTGTCTGTTATAGCGCAGTTGCTTGATCCCCACTGTATGTGCCCATTCTAATTGCTGATGGCCTGTAGGCTTGAATTTGCGTCATTGCTGTCAACATTATAAAATTACTCCGTGTTGTCATACAAATGCAGCAATGGGTTCCCTTTGCATTGGTACCGACCTGCAAAACATTTCTTACTGCTCTTAACAATAATCAGTATTAAATGTCGTGAGTCCGTGTCCGTACTCTTGCCTAATTATCCGGCATGCTAATCTCCCATATTCTTGCCTAATTATCCGGCATGCTTATCTCCCTATTCTTGCCTAATTATCCGGCACGCTAATCGCCCTATTCTTGCCTAATTATCCGGCATGCTAATATCCCTATTCTTGCCTAATTATCCGGCATGCTAATCTCCCTATTCTTGCCTAATTATCCGGCATGCTAATCTCCCGTACTCTTGCCTAATTATCCGGCATGCTAATCTCATCTTTTCTGCGCCTTATTATATTGTCAAATGTGGCTTCTCTGTCTGACTCTACCGTAATTTTCCACATCATCTCATAAACGGTACGCTTTTAGAAAAAATCATTGATCAGGAAATGTGTGTATTGATTTTATCTCAACTTTCGTCTGAAACGTTTCTCATTCTAAGAATAATTCAGCGAGGATTGTCTTAAATGTACATACGTTTTCATGTAAAGTACCTGTAATATTTGTCAGATCTTAATCAAACTTGACCTTTCTCGACAGATTTTAGAAAAATACTCAAATATAAAATTTAACTAAATCAGCCCAGTTGCGGCCGAGTTATTCCATACGGAGAGATAGACGGACGGACGGGAAGACAGACATGGCGAATCTAATAGTCTCTTTACTAAAGTTGCGAACGCCCTTAAAATGATCAGACCACATCCATTCCCCTATCGCAGTCCTAAACCAGCGATCGTGATGTCAAGTGGCCACGAGTATAGCACTGGGATTATTATTTTGCTTTACAATTTGCAGCACATAAATTAAGTTTTTTTATACGTCGTTGTATTAATTTGTACCTGGAAATCTGCCTACATCTGGAGCACACAGCGAGTTCTGCGGTTGTCACTTCTACTTTGCTGAAGATTCGAGTCTTCTTGGAGGTGACATTGTGTCACTAGGCAATTAGTATGTAGTGCCTTCATCTTTCGGGTGCCCTGAGGCAGTACCACACGTCGAACTTTGGGGAACTATTTGCCCGAACAAGGTCGCAGTGTGACATTCAAGAAGACATGTAAATTGACTATACAGATATGCGTCGCTTAACGGCGGGGAAACGTTCCGAGAAATTCGTCGTTAGGCAGTTCTGTCGTAGTGCGAACGTCGTAGAGTGTACTCGTACATACACAAACCTAGATAGTATAGCCTACTAAACACATAGGCTATACGGTATAGCCTATTGCTCCTAGGCTACAAACCTGTACAGCATGTTACTGTTCTGAATATTGTAGACAATTGTAACACAATGGTAAGTGTTAATAATATAATCTTATGGGACCACCGTCGTATATGCGGTCCGTCGTTGATTGAAACGTCGTTTTGCGGCACATACCTGTAATCCGTGGGACGTTTTGGTAATTACTGCACTCCGACATTTACACGTACAATAATTTATTAGTCACCAGCAGACCAACATATTTGCCTGTAACAGTATTATTGTAATTCCTTCTTTACGTGATATCATAAGAAGCCATAGTGAACAGCTGCTAAGTAGACAGCAGAAACAGCGATCTGTCATCGTCCATATCATGTGTACAGCTGTTGGGTCACTTTGGCAGGACGGTATGGTCCATGTACACCACATCGCAGCAACTGCGGATACTGCTGTTTTGTTGAATCTGAGAGGCACACGGACACCAATTTGTGTCCTCTATTTCATTATACAGGCCTATTTGGCGTAAATGCGCCGATAGTTTGTGGAGATGTAGGGGGGGGGGGGTGCTGATGCGCGCATCCATGTAAGTAATCTTTTACAAATGACGATATATGAACTTAAGTTCAGAAGTGTCGAAGGTTTATCAACACTTGATGAGCAAGAATAAGATAATATTTTTACAGTGGCTTCGAGGCCACTGTGGTATGACAGGAAACGAGAAATCCTTAGCAAAGAAGGGCCACTTTGATCACAGTAACCAGAGACCACAGTCAGAAAGATATTAAAGTTGACGAGTGCCCAAATGCCCACAGACTGACAATAAGAATATCGCAGAGAATTTGGACAGACACAATTGCATATACGCCCTCTTGTCCAAGTAGCGGGGCTGTTACAAAATTTCATGTAAATTCTGGACGTGATTTCCTTGCGAACCTTCTACATCAAATAGGATTATTTCACTGCGCACTCTGTGATCAAAGACAGTATTTTGCCCAGCACCTTTTGTTGATGTAAAGGTAAATCGGTCCCATTACAGGCCTGGAGTGGCCCAGAGGGTTCCAGGAAGTTAAGGTTCCCAGATTTCGTGACAACGGCACAGGATGGTGGTAGGTTGTCAGCCTTACGCACCGGCCGCCTTTACCCCCAGAAAATACTCCTGGTACTCATTT
>Ga0123354_10003350_pt1 | contig 22084 bp, 20 predicted proteins | sample TergutLab28metaG_2_FD_97872 | JGI IMG/M metagenome (GOLD analysis project Ga0123354, IMG submission 97872) | Labiotermes labralis P4 segment gut microbial communities from Petit-Saut dam, French Guiana - Lab288 P4 | ecosystem: Host-associated > Arthropoda: Insects > Digestive system > Gut ... | reverse complement strand
TAGATAAATAAATTAACACACAAAACCTCTATCATTACAGCCTACACAACGCAACAAATAGTCGCAAGCTCCTGAAGATGGACGTATTAACGTCTGAAACATGTTGAGCAGTAGATAATAAAGTAAGTGCCATCTAGTTGGTCAACCTTTATTCAAATATAAAGAAGAAAGGTCTCAGGTTTTCATTCCAAATTATGGGATTTAAATTTTAAACGAAATTCTGGGTCTACACATGCCAAAGCGCTGAACATTCTCATTCCCTCTATTGGACAAATATGACAACTAAGGTGTCTCAAAGCACATCTAAATAGAATTCTAAGTTCGTCACAATTTTGAGTCACTGTGGTGTGCAGATATCCTTAACCACCTTAATTACTTGCTCCATGGGGGAGAGTCCTTCTTGAGAAGCTAACCGATTATCAGCTAGACAAGAAATTCCCCAAATTTTATGGAACCCGAAGAATGAGTAGAGCATGAACAAGTCCCCACCACCTGTCCCTATCCTGAGCCTCATCAAATCAGTCTATGCCCCACATCTCACTTCCTGAAAATCCATCTTAATATTAACCTCCCATCTACGCCTGGGTCTTCCAAATGGTCTCTTTCCCTCAGGTTTCCCCACCAAAACTCTGTACACACTTCTCCTCTCCCCCCATACGCGCTACATGTCCCGCACATCTCATTCTTCTCGATTTTAACAACAGAAAAATACTGGATGAGATGTTCAGATCATTAAGCTCTTTATTATGTAGTTTTCTCCACTCCCCTGTTACCTCGTTCCTCTTAGGTCCAAATATTCTTCTCAGCACCCTCTTCTCGAACACTCTCAGCCTACGTTCCTCCTTCAATGTGAGCGACCAATTTTTACACCCATATAAAATAACAGACAAAATTATATTTCTGCGTATCTTAATCTTTATATTCTTGAATAGCAAACTGGAAGACAAAAGATTCCGCACCGAATGATAGGAAGCATTCCCTGGTTTCAATCTGCTCTTAATTCCTGCCTGAAGAAAATTTATATTCGTTAAGTTGTTCCCAAATATATGAAATCTCCCACCTTTTCAAAGGAATTATTAACAGTCTTCATATTGTGACTTCTTACTGAGTTCTGACCTCGAGACATGATCATGTACTTGGTATCTTCATCATCTACCTCCAGTCCAGTCTCCTTACTAGTAACTATTAAAGCTTCTGTGTTTTTCTTGCCTATGTACGCTTCCGCCCAATACACTAACATCATCAGCATAAACCAAAAACTGATGAGCACTATTTAATTTCAAGTCATCCTGGTTTATCCAAACCCCCTTAATGGCATACTCTAAAGCAAAGTTGAAAAGCAATGTTAATAATCCATCTCCTTTTTTCAGACCGTTCTTAATAGTAAAAGTCAGAAAAATATTTACCAACTCGGCCTCTGCTGTAGGCTTCATTTAGACACATTTTTATTAGCTTTAACATGTTCATGGGGATAACAACCTCGATAAGAATATTATGCAAGACAGCCTCCTAATTGAAACATAGGCTTTCTAAGATACTTGCCGAAAGCATTATATATGATCAGTAGCTGAACTGTTGCGTCGAAAATTACCTGATGATCTCTAATAATTTTTGTTTTGAATGTGGATTTGATCTTGACAGCAGGATGCTGGATAAAATTTTGTTATATATTTGACATAAAAAAATATGTCTCTATGATTACTACATTCTGTTTTATCACTCTTCTTATAAATAGGTAAAATGATCGACTCCTTCCACTCCTCAGGCAATTCCTAATTATTCCAAATAGAATTAAAATATTTATGGATCGCAGAACGAATTGTCCTACATCCTGTTGTAATCAGTTCTGTTGGGTTTGGATCAATACCTGGTGACTTTTGTCCTTTATTTTATTTTTTTATTTTTTATTTATTTATTTTTTTTAATAGTCATTTCAACCTCAAACGCATTCGGGTCAGGCACTAGTGGTTCTGCTTTATGTAAGTCTGTCTGCCTAACATTACTAATCTCATGTACAATGAAGAGCTGAGAGAAATGTTTACTCCACCTAGCCAAAATATTGTGGGAGCCTGTAAACAAATCACTCTTCTCATCTTTTACTATATTAGATATAGGCTGGTATCCCTTCTTAAAGTCATTGATGCCCCTATACAAGCCTCTGATATTTTTTATCTTTCTGTTAGTTTCAAGTTCATCAATTTTAGAACTCAAATTTTGCTTCTTTTGTTCCTGAAATATCTAATAACTTCACGTCTTATATTGTTTAGATTGTCTACATTGCTTTGGTTTGGATCCTATAACAACTGCATTTTAACCTGCTTCCTTTGATCTAAAAAACCTAAACATTCTTCATCAAACCATGTTTTATGTTGCTTCAATTCGTACAGAACTAGACTCTATTTATTTGAGGTTTTGATAATCTCTTTAATGTTCTCCCAAGCCTTATTTATGTCCACTACATCACCTAAGTTCTCCAAAACTGCAGACTTGTTTGAGATGTTAATCTGACACTATTTCCTAACCACCAGCTCATTTAGCTTCCTGAGGATAAATCTTTCCTTCAAATCCCTGTGCTTCTTCTTTACTGACTGTCAGTCATTCCCTAACTTTTGTAACGACCAGATGATGATCAGTATCACAGTCAGCTCCCCTGAAAGATCTTTTATCGCGTATTCTCGAATGTCATCTCCTATCTGTCAATATTTGATCAATCTGGTTGTGAATCCTCCCATCAGAAGAGGTCAAGGTATGTTTATGAAAGTTACTGTTTAGGAACAACGTGCTCCTTACAACCAGTTTTTTTATGTGGCAAAGTTTACTATTCTAACATCATTATATTTACTATCCTGATGTAGACTCTCATTCTCGATTGTCGGTTTGAAAAAATCTTCTCCCTCCAATTTTGCATTAAAATCTCCTAAAAGAATTTTCTATGTTACTTCATAAAATATCGATAACCTGTTTCAATTCCTCATAAAAACTGTCTTTTGAATCTTCGCTTTTCTCGTCACTTGGTGTGTGCACATTAAAAACAATGATAGTACACCAACGACCTCTCAGGACTATACATATGACATCCTGTCAGTAACAAATTCCTCTCTCGTAACTGCAGGCACTATTCTTTGGTGTACAAAAAAAATCTGTTTCCAATTGACGATTTTTGCTTCCTTGTCTATTGAAAAAATTACAATCTCCTACTCTTACTGTGCCCCTTTGTCCCCCCTAACGTCCTGTATACCCACTAAATCTAATTTACATCACTAATTCCCTGGCTACTGTTGTAAAACAACCTGACCAATGTAGGCTCCTTACATTCCAGGAAACAAGTCTCATGTTTCTTTTCCATTGTTTAGGTAGTACCAAGAATTAATCCATTTTTGAGGCACATGTGTCATTTTTAAGGATGAAGAGTTGTCAGCACCTCGCTTAACCCCGAAGCTGGAGGACCACCTCTTTTTGGCTGTCCGCGACTGCTTATTTAATATATTCGCAGCTACCATCCATATTGGAGGCCGTTTCTGCAATCGAAATCTGAGGACGTGCCATGCCGTGGTGACATGGACCCACTTATCACGGTCTTTAACCACCTACCCCGCCAAAAAAAGAAACTACCGGGATTATATCAAGGTATCCGACAGGTATATATCACTACAGTACATCCGAAGGTACGGGTGGTGAAATGGATTCTTCTGATCCCATTTAATATAAGTGAGATTTCAGGTACTCAAGCGGAGACTTTCCAGACTTCTGCCTTGTGGGATATGACCCCGTGTACAGTGAAAATTATACTGACTTTTCAGAGGAAGATTCTGCCTCCATCATTTACATATATACACTTAAACTAAATATATCGTGTCTCATAACGGAAGAAAGAGATCTTTCTATTCAGAATCGTACCAACAGTCTAAAATAACTAAATTTAACATGTTTCATCCAGAATATGCATGAACAAGAAAAAAATTACTTATTCCTAAAGTGTCATTTTGTTCACGCAGTTACACAAGCTGTAATGATGCTTTCCTTTAAGAATCATACAGGATTTACCTAGATGTTCTTCACTTTCAAATGTCGTAGGATTTACGGCACAAGCTTCGATCTCATTTCATTTACGTTAATAAGACCAGCGGACCCTTCCCTGTACCAGCTTTCACTGAACTCGTACTCGACCAACGACATCCCCTACACATCACTTGTACCGAATTTAGCCTAAATTGGACAGTAAATGTGGAAAGTACGAATAGAAATTTACACCCGTAATTAAGCTCTCGCTCTCACGGCACCAATTTGCACAAAACCCACGATTATACAATAAATTGTTCTAGGCCCCTCCTGCTCCCATTCTGTCTCTGTCGGCATAAGAATACAGAAGACACAGACTAAATTTCATTTACACCCCTAAGTACATTTTGACATTGACTGTCCCGAAATTCGTGAAATTCACGTGCGCTTAATGCCCACTTGTAAAGATCCGCTATACCGAATTTCACCCAAAGTCGGCAAGAAATTTGGAAACTTGGGTACGAAATTCTCTTACAGCACCTAAAGTATGAATGTCACTAAGTCGATTTTCACGCAAGCCCTTCCTTTCCCAACAAGTTTCTTTAAAGAAATTTCATACCAGATTTCGTGAAAATCCGACTGATGCTTAGTGACAAACGGACGATGTGTTCTCCACATAAGAGGTTCTTGCTTCCTGATCCACCACGAACGCCTAAATAATTAACCGCTTTTCTTTCGTAACGTCAATTATCTTCATACGGATCGACAACAAAAATTGGGTCACGAAAATTTCTTACTAGGCGCTACATATTAATAAAGTAGCAATGTTACATACGTACTGCTCAAAAACTATTAAAAACTTGGTGTAAATAAAAAGTTCATATAGTTTTCACCCAACACATTTTGAGTGATGTCAATAGAAATTTTGTGTAAACTAAAATTCCCTTCTTTCTTCACCTTCCGCTGGTTGTCTATGAAAATTAAATCCGCTTTTATTTCCTCCACCAATCAGGTTAGCGTAGTCTTCAATCTCTATGTTCACTTCAGGAAAACACGACACGAATTTTGGGCTAGACGATTGGTCATCGCGTGTGATATATTCGTAATTTTCTGCAGTATCTCCATGAATTTCAGATTATTACCTTCAATTACACAACGGCCAGTTTCTTCCGAATCCTTATCTGCTTATCACCCATGACAATATTTCCATTCTGTTGCATCCTACGTACATGATGCAGGCTCTGCAGTTGAAAGAGTGTGGTAAAATCACCAAATAGTACGTCACGTTCATTTCAGCTGGCTGCGCTCTAATAAATATGGAAATTAGACAGCAGCATGTCCCGAAGATTATAATGTGCTACAACTTGTCATTAAAACCCGCTGTGAAGAGGATACTGGCAAATCCAAATTGTTGGCGAAGATGGCTGCCTTTCGTGGTGTGGCTAACATGAAGGTTTTAACGTTTCAGGGAAACAACTGCCTCCCTCTTCCGGTAGAATCTTAAAATGTTGCTGGTGTTAAAAAAATGTACAAGAATAAATAAGAAAAAATACAGCGATATTATCTGCAAACTCTATGCCTACTTTACTTACGTCAGCAGGTTCCACTTGCTGCTTCCTTAGAAGACTTTTTCTTGTCGGTTTTAATATTTCCATCTCTCTCTCTCTCTCTCTCTCCACGTTCGGGATCTCCCTAAAAGGAATGAGAATCTATAATTCGCCGTGCACACATTGTTTCCAGTGTGCATGAACTTCTCTTCTCCTCTGTACACTTACCATTGACCTCTATCCCATTATGTCAACAACAACTCGCATTCGATTCTCCGTTGGTGTACGAACCACGACTGCATCCGCTGCTGGTTTCTGCGGTTTTCTGAATACTCCGAGCCGGCAAGCAAGCTAACCGACGCGAGTTCAGTCGAACCGAATCTAGACCGCTATATATCTAGCTTTTCCATCTGCTTGAACCTATGACCGTAATAATAAATGATGAATAATAAACTTATGAAGCTCATCATTAGGAAATCGTCTTTAGTCTCAGGAAAATTATCTCTTAAGTGTAGCTAATGTATAAATTTTGAAGCAACCTCCTACATTCTTCCGATAATCACAACAAAATTAAAATAACAAGTGCCAGGTTAGCTCAGTCACTATAGTGACTAGGCTACAGGTTGGAAGAGATCGGGAATTTGCGATTCAGTTCCAGGCAGGACAGAGAGATTCTTGTCTTCTCCACAACACCTAAACCGACCCTGGTGCCCACCCATCCTTTCATTCAATACGCACTTGTGACTCGTTCCCTGAAAGTGAAAAGGCTGGTCGTGGATCTGACCAGACTCCATCTAACGCCCAGGTCTTGAGTGAGTGGAGATAAACACCAACAAAGTAAATAAATAAAATCTCTATAGGTATGGGTGAGGAGAGGGGGGTGTATAGGGTCTTGGTGGGGAAACCAGAGGGAAGGAGACCGAGACCTAGGCGTAGATGGGTGGATAATATTAGGACGGATCTCCAGGAGGTGGGATGTGGGTATATGGACTGGATTGGGCTGGCCCAGGATAGAGACAGGTGGCAAACGCTTGTGAGTGCGGTAATGAACCTTCGGGTTCCGTGAAATGCGGGAATTTCTTGACTAGCTGCAAACCAGTTGGCTTCTCAAGAAGGACTCTGCACCATGGAGTAAGTAAGTAAGAAAGAATAGGTGCATCATCCCCGTTGTGTTATAAGCAATTAGGGAGGGGGTGGGGTACGTCAAAACACAACTGTCTTGTAACCTATTTATTATGCTGACGACATGTTTCGACCACTCCATATATAATTTTGTGACCTAAAGATAGCCCACAGTGGCCGAAACATGTCGTCAGCATAATAAATAGGATACAAGACAGTTGTGTTTTGACGTACCTCACCCCCTCCCTAAATAAAATCTGTCAGACACAACCCTTTACTATTCTTTTAACACTACATTTTTCGATCAGAAGCTGATCATCTTCATGAGTTTCAGTACAGAACTCAGAAAACAAGGAAAAAGTATAAATACCTTTGCGAGATCTCTTAAATGATTTAAAGAATGTATAACAATCAATTTGTAATCCTACATGTTGTCGTGGTGTGAGAAGGGAAACCTTCACCCTTAACCTCAATAACAAGTCTAAGCCTCGAAATCCGGACTACTCAGTAAGACAAAGCCGTCACGCTGAAGTGAGACCACCCTAGTAGCTTCTGCTTGCGTAGAGCTGAGTTACTAAACATATCCCACATTAATTAAACTCATTACACTGAATTATAACTTGAAATTACGACTGTGGACAGGAAACATGTTATGTAACATCGCAAAATAATTAAATATCCGAACTGTTGTTTCATAAAACGAGAACACAGCAAAGCCTTTAATTTGCCCAAGGCGCACATTGCAATTTACTGTAAAGCAGTTTCATAAATAAGATTTTGTATTTTGTAGTTGTGTTCCATTCCAAAGACTACACAATTTATTACACAAATCCCTATAACTTCCTAAACTAAATACTTCGAAAGTCTGAAGTTTTCCTCATTCCATCGACTAAACTAAAACTCAATACAGCCGTAATATTACTGGGATTTTTTTTTTTGGGGGGGGGGGGGTTCTTCAGACACATCAACGTATTGTCAGAACAGTAGGTTTACTTTAAAAACATCTCGCATTGTGATCTCTCCTGCACGACTCTCAAAGTTCATAAGCACTCGGCCTTATCTCATTCAACAATACATGATCAGTTTCAGTGAAAAGAATGAGACAATAAACGAAGAAATGGAAAATTTAGATTTGCATGCAGTAACAAGAATTGAGAAGCTACTTGAATGAAAAAAGTAGCGGCTCCAGGTCTAGAAATCAGAGATTAACGGCTGTGGGGACCCGTTGCACTGACCACGTGACACCCCTCTATCCGCAAAAGTTGGCACTAACTTCGCCGACCGGCGGCGGCAGCTCTGTCGGTATAGTTCGCGTGCGGACTGAGGCCACGGAGTTTAGTTATGCAGTAACAAGAGCGAGTACCTATCCATACACACACACACACATACACACGTTAATTACCGGTATCCCCCCTGAAAACAATTAACACGCCAATTTCTATTTTACCTAACAAATTTTTCAAGCGCCTAGACCCAAATACCATGCTATAAAACATTACACATCGTGTGCAAGCAAAGTTCCACGTATCTTAAGACTCGAAATTAGATTAAAATTAGTTATCTTTACGATCCGGCTGTTTCGTCCTCTGTATTCGATGTGTAGGATGTTGGTTGGACTTCATTCCTGCCAGGAATCGGATTCTGTCTTTCATCCCGTAGTTACACTTTAATGGCTGAGTTAAGGCAGTGTTTTTATAAAGGCTAATGGCACATTTTAAATGTAATCTGAATGTCAGTAGTCATAACACTAATATATGTTTAAGAGTATATGTCACCTCGGATTCAACTTTAGTAATAACTCAAATTGCAGAGTCCACGGGAAATGATGTTCATGATTGTAAACGGATTGACAGACAGACAAGGAATCCAATGTCCGTGTTCATTTTTATAAGCATAGTGATTTAACCCTTTAAACGCCGAATTAAATCCTACTACCATTTTCTGGCCTTAGTAAGAGCTCACCATATTCTCCACGTTAGCTGGATAAGGGTTAAGTAATAGTTCGTGCACACAGGTATTTTTCGGGAATATCACTCATTACCCAGCGAATATCTCATTTTTTCTTCCTAAATCAGATCACGTAATTATAAATTTACGTATGTTTGAAATGTATGAACAGTCAAATTTAATGTGACACCGACTCGACAGATGGCAGTTAGAGTTTCAGGTTGAGAAGCCTCGTGTCAACCAACTCAGTACAATCATTTTCTGAGTAGCAACTAATGACTTCTAATGACTCTTCATACCCTGTCTGTCTGTCTGTCTGTCTATCTATCTGTCTCTCTCTCTCTCTCTCTCTCTCTCTGCGCCCTCCCCTAAAGCGAACCATGCACGATCAATCATCTCTGTTTCACACTGCCACGAGTACTCTGGGCTAGACACAGAGGAACTTGATACTGTCAAATAAGACAGAACTGAATCACACTGTAGATTGCAAAAGCAGGTAGAGCCTCATTTTATGTGTTCATGATAAATCTCAAACCGCGAATTCGAATCCAACTGCACGCAAACTGACAATTTGATTCACAAGATAAAATCGATTTCTTGTAGCTTAAAATCTGTATCTGTACTGTCTGGCTCACTAGATCTTTGTTTAATTACTGACTCTATTAACTGCTTTTTTTGTGCGTGTTACTGAAAGACCCTGTCAGTTGCTGAGACTACATAGGGTCGGTGACGAATGAATGAGCATACAGCAGCAGTGGAAATGTACTACCACGAGAAAACCGGAGTATTACAGTATCTAACGAAGTGGATAATTGTACATGACTAATTAGTTACGGAGGATTAAAACAGCAGTCGTGTCTCATTTGACGGAACTATTCCGGAGTTTATCTGAAGATATGGAGAAAAACGCCAGAAACCTCACCCACAGTACCTGGTATTTAGGTATAGATTTGCACCACCTACTTTGAGAACACTAAAGTAACAAGGCATGTAGTCAGTGTACGTAAAATATTATATTAAGGTGCTTCCGTACAACAATTGTTGAGGTAGAATAGCAATACGTATTACATATTCATATTATGTGTTTGTAGCCCTTGGTATCCAGCATGCAGTGCGCATGGGCCATATTGTCATCTCTTTGTCCGGGCTTACAATTTTTTTTCCACATTTTCTCACAAAGGTCATAATTTTCGAAAAAAATATTGAATACAAAATGTGTACTTTTATTTTCTTTACAAGTCTGTCTGAAACATTTCTCACTCTAAGAATTACTGAGCGAGATGTGATCAAAACGTATATTGGTCTTCATGTAAAGTAACCGTTATGCTTGTCAGATTGTAACGAAATTTGAATTTTCTCCGCAGATTTTCGAAAGATATTCAAATATTAAAATTCCTTAAAATCCCTCCAATGGGAGCTGAGTTGTTCCATGCGGACGGACAGACGAACGGACATGACGAAGCTGATAGTCGCTTTTCACAATTTTGCGAAAGCGCCTACAAATTAGTCCCAGCGCTAATAGCTTTGTCCCGAACTGGAAGATTGTCGCTGACTGTCAACATTACAGACACAGAATCTTTTTTATTTATTTATTTAGGTTTAACGACTGTGTTAATATCTACAATATGGCTCTGAAGAGAAGGACAATTAATCTCACGAACTGGAAGAGATCCACAAAAAATGTGTCGTGACATAATTGGTATTATCCCGGTATTTTGCCTGAAGGGGTTGAAAAAATCCAGTTGGTCAATTTGTTACATGTATAAAAAATCTTCAGCTAATTAGTTCCTTCCATAATTATAAAGGCAATTAATTATTTCAATTGTTAGGTTATTTAAATATTTATTTCGTGTTTGGTTTACTCAGTCACCCACTTCATAATAATTTGTATCTGAGGCTGTCACAGGAGAATCTGAACAGCATTCTGTCTTGGGACTTTACACCATATGAAATTTGACAAAAATGTACCCACATATTCTGGATATCTGTTACATTCATTTTCTACCTGATAATGGAGACAATAGATTCATTCTATACGTAGGTAAATTTTCTTTCCAACAGCATGGAGTCACATTTCAAAGAACGGTTTTCTTCACAGTCACTTTAGGGGTCAATATCGATGTTCCAAAGAGTGTCATTGCATATATACAGATGTTTCAAAGACATGTTATGTATTATGAGACTTGCCAACACACTGTGCTGCTTATAATGGGGAGCGAACAATACAGAAACGAATCTTGATGGAGCAAGAAAGAGAAGAGGATTGTGAGGCACTGGATTTTGAACCCTAAATCGGACTGACATTTCTACGCCAGATGGTATCATGAGTAATACTTAACTCTACATGTTGATTTAAAAAAAAAAACAAAGAACTCGCGGTGGTGCACACATACACATCTGTCGGCCAATTCGTTCCGTTGCATTAGGACATATTACGTTATGAGGTTGTATTGATCAATGTATGACCCGGTGTTCTGGGGTCCATTATCTGAAGCAAGGGGTTGAAATTCAACAGCTTTCATGTCTATTAACTAGGCACAACCTGCTTGAAATTAATGATTCTTTTGCGTGTATTTTCAAAATCCACGGTAGTTTCCTCCTGATATTGCCAACGTATTACAGGCATACAGAAAAAAAATATATATTGTAAGGTTGAATATAATCAGAATTCAGTACAGTTAATAAGTCGTTCTAAAAAGTGTTAGAATCCATATATATGGCAAAAATGTTAAGAAACAGAAATATGTCCATGAAAAACAATTAAGAATAGAAAAATTCCAGTAACTCTTGTTAAAATTTAATTCAGATTATCCCATTTTATCACGTCGTCTCCTAGTGACCGAAAGGTGAAAATATCCAAAACTCAAACTTCACCCGTTGTGTAGGCTGCATTAATCCCTACCACGTAATGCAGAGTCACGTTGTTAAGAAAGGGATCTACAAATACTATTAATACTGTATAGAACCAATGAATCACAGAGGTGTATCTTTCTGTCCTGTGTCTATAGACAGCCTTGCGATGGGCCCACACTACTTTAAAGAAATCCCACTTATTGTCCGAAAACAAAATCAATAAACCCGGGAAGAGATCTGCCCTGGCTCTGAGGGCCACACAAGTAGAAGAAGACGAAAACAAACAACACAAGACTGAGAAAATTACATAATGACGTACTTGATAATCTTAAATATTTTGCGTATATTACTAGCTCCATTAAGGTAAGCGTATAATAAGCTGGTACGTGTAGCACGCAGGCAGAAATGAGAAATTAATAAAGAACTCATGACTGGAAAATTCACGGTAAGATTCTACGTGTGGCTAACGGCATAAATATGGCTAAAATCAAAGGGAATTTGAGAAAAATGGAGTGTGATTCTAGAAACAAAATGAAAGTGGCTCGGATGTATCACTTCTGCGGAAAAGGTAAATTATCTATGCAGCTTTTAAAGAGGCCGACAAATGCTTCGCTAATTAGAATCGGCCACATTACTTCTGAAGAAAGTCTATTGGATTGAATTTCCTTACCTCCTCAAAGCAAAATTCGCATAGCCTAATTTCTATTCCTGAAGTTCATTCTGAAATAGGAAACATTGTCATCTGGCAAAGGACATTATTCATAAGAGAAATCTAGACTCAAAATTACGTGCATGCCGAAATTAACATGCCAATATAAATCTAAAATATTCCTTCACCTACTAATTTTTATATAAATGGAGCTTACCTAACATAATGGACAGTAACATAATTTGACTTCCTTCCCAATTATTACCCTACTTTCCTTCATACAAACACAAAAAGTCACATTACCTCTGTGTGTGTGTGTGTGTGTGTGTGTGTCCACTCTACCTTTTGAGTCATTTCATAGACAGCTCACACAAATTACTGCGGCATTCGTACCAAAATAATGATAGCCGATCTAGCAAAAATGTGCCAGATCGACTATTTAATATTTTTTTACTTCTACGGACACGACTGGATGACTTCTATTTAGTTGGAACGCACGCCCTCTGTGGACAACACAACGCCGCAATTTGTGATTTCCTGCTACCAGTAATGACACAGCAGACGACCGAAATATTGTGGCGGCAGTAACACCTGCGTCTCTTATTTTCGATCAGGAATTGCATACGGTAGGAGATACTAAAAAAATACACAACATTAAATTAGCCAATATCTCTGCTGAATGAACGTAGTAATATGGAGGCCGTGCAAAGCGCTTCTTATCCTTGGGGAAAAGGAGACAACGAATAACTTACTGAAGCCAAGCACGTTAAATTTCTTGCGGTAATTGTCCATATCCGTAACTACATATTACGTAGGAAATTTTGTTTATAGGTGGGCGAATAAATACATGTAAACCAATTGAATGTTTGAGAATTTATCCGACAAATTTGACACATATAACATCTACTTAAAGCAATTATTTCTTCGCAGACTTAAAATAAAACAGCAATAATAATATCACTTTACATGCTAGAATATAAATCCTCTAACATACAATAGAAAAAAGGTTCTATTAAAACTAAACTCCGTGGCCTTAGTCCGCACGCGAACTATACCGACAGAGCGGCTGCCGCCGGTCGGCGAAGTTAGTTCCAACTTTTGCGGATAGAGGGTTGTCACGTGGTCAGCGCAACGGGTCCCCACAGCCATTAATCTCTGTTTTCTAGACCTGGAGCCTCTACTTTTTTCATTCAAATGGCTCCTCAATTGACCTCACGAGGCTCACGAGGGTGAGTGGATCCCGTTCCAGACCCACTACTACTCAGAAAATCTGGTAGCGCCGGGGATCGAACCCGGGACCTCTGTATCTGTAGCCAGAAACTCTGACCACTAGACCACAGAGGTGGTCAAAAGGTTCTATTAGTTTTGCTATATAATACATGTTTGTTAAATGAAAAACAGGTGTACTAATAATGGCATTATGTTCTTATCAAGATTCAAGAAACTCCGTTAATTACTTCAAATGCAAATTAATAAGGGAATACAATTACACAGACATCACAAAATTTACGCCCGTGCGACTTTATAAAATAAGTCATGCGGACAAATTAACATCACAGAACGAAATAATAAGCAGTGAAATATGCCCATATGGTTCTGTGTAAGATACGCTTCTGGTATTTGCGATGAAAATGATAAAACCTGGCGGTTATACACAGGAGGATATTGTATGAATAGCTAAATAATTATAGCTTTCAGATTTTAAACAAAACATTGGCGAATAATTTAGTATAGGCCAGGCACAAAATAATGTTTGTTTTGGGAAACGAAAGTGACAGTAGAATGAGCAGAGCAAAAGTTTGCCGACCTTTGCTTCTTACGGTAGGTGCTTACAGTAATTACGAAATGACACAAACTGCACCCGAGACTTTTAATAATACAGTAATTACGCAGTACTTAAATGTTTATTGCGTAGAAAGAAAAGTAGGATCTAGTCTAATATTTTCTTTTACTGAGAATTTTTTAGGGTTAAAATACTAATTTTTTTGTCTTTCGTGCATGGACGTAACAGCAAAAGATACATTATTTAACAGCGGGAGCGAACCAGTCAACTCAGTACAATGGCCGGTCTGTGAAATGGCTACATGGGATTCTTTTCCCGGCAGTAAAGCAATCGAAGCTTACTCTATTCTAGCTACTGCCAAATTTAACATTAACTCAAATAGTAACTTCACTCCCTACACACGAGATCATCATGGGGGGAAAAATATTAATTTTCGACATAAAATATTCTGCGATATTTTTCAATTTAAATAATCAGAAATACTAGATCTAGTTATACCCTTCAGTTACCTTTGAAAAATTTAGATATTTATCAAAAGGAATATTACTATTCAGATATTAAGGTTCTTAATGGTCTTCCTTTTAAACATTAAAAAAAATTCTGATAATCTAAGAACATTTGAAAGTGTTATAAAAAATTTTATATATGAACTCCTTTTATTCCTTAGATGGAAATTATAATAACAATAGTAAAAATTAGGTACTGGAGTTCTGAGATTTTTTAAATTCTGTACTAAGACTTCCCTCAACGCTCTATTTATCTATTTACATATTACTGTTTATTCAGTATTTATTCAAGTTTTATATTTATTCAGTATTTTATTTAATGTTTATTCAAGGTATATGTAATATCAGCAAATTTTATTAAATTTTAAATTTCAATGTATATATTTTGGTCATATTTTAAATAGTGTCAATTTGAGCTTCACTTAGGTTCACAATCTGAAAACACTACTGGAGATAAGAATTTGAAATTTTTACCATCCCTAGTTTATAAATGAGACTATAGTCAGATGAAGAATAAGCTATTTTCAAGAAATACCCTGTCTGTAGTCTTTCTTGTTTTGCATATTTATGCATTTCTGTTTATTTTGAAGTATATTTTAAAATGTAATAACAGCCTCTTACTGTAACTAAAATCCCAAATCTATATCTGATTGACAATCATGATGCTGTCAAGGGATGGCAAAATTTGAGGACTTCTGACTCACATACATTATGAGACAATGGCAGCAAAAGATGAAAAAATGTAGTTCCAAGAAAAACTGTTTTAAACTTTTAACATCACAAAAATTGCTGTAAATAATCACACACACTCATGCATATTGCTTCCCAGCACCATATAATGTATCATCTGGACCCTCTTGATCTTCTTTTCTGCGTCCTTTTGATTTTTTTTTTTTTTTTTTTTACTTCTCTTGTGATGCTCAATTTTGCTATTTTTGCCTTCCAAGTCCTTTACATATATCTCTCCTTCAGAGCATGCACTGTGTTTGATCTGGATCTCACAACTAGTGTGTTTAGGACATCACCCTTTTTGGCTACATCATCATTAATAAAACACAACACTGCATCATATACACCAAACTTGAGTGTGTCAAGCCTTTTGGGTATCCTTGTCCAAATAACAGAGTTCACGCCTTCATTAGGATTGTGAGTTGTCCCATAAAGACATCTCTACAGAAGATCTACACTGACAAGGTTCTTGAACACTGGTTTAGTTGCATCCATATCAGCAGTTAGTAAAGAATGCTTATGTTGACATGCAAGTCCTGGACTGGCACAGTTCTCGAATTTACACCAAATATCATCACCTCTTGGGCAAAGACAATTTTGGCGTGTCTCATTCAATGATAGCTTATGAAAATGACAACCCACACAGCTCTATTCAAGGCTTTCAAATTGTTAACATTCCTCCTGACAGTTAAAACATAATAAGTTTGCAAAATGTCTATTTCAGACTCAGTGAAGTGGCCATTTCCTCCAAGAGGTTTGCCAAAATGCAACTTCCAATTTGTCCTGTCTTCCACAAGTCTCCTCAGTCTTGCTCTGATTCTTTTCCGCACATGACCTATGTCTTCCAGTTACAGACATGTCTGGATCTTAGGGCTCCCCTGCAACCACCTATTTGTAAGCTGTGCTGCCCCAACACCAAGATACTTTGTGTAACAAATACCTCCGATATGAAGAGAATTACTAACAAGCAACTTCTGTTCCACCCCCTGTTCTTTCAAAGTTCTTTTTACACTTATGCCCAATGGTTTGTTTTGTGTAACAAACAAAACAAAACTTTGTCATTATTTCTACATGTAAAACTTCTTCTTTGTCAGAGGAAGTAGCTGATATAATACCCTGCAGGGAAGTGTGCCCACATTTTTGCCAGCTGCCATCAAAAAAAGCAGTTATATGTGAAAGATCATCTTCCTCATTCTGTGTTACAGTTCATCTAGCTGTTTGTATCATGGAATATTCACTTACTTCAGTCAAAGCTGAACTAGCAGTCTTATTATAAATATTAAAACATGCTGGGGGCTGTGAAATGTTCAGTATTGGACATAACACTTTACCTGCATCTCTGTCTTTGTCAATTGACCTTTGCCCATACACTAAGCGGATGCTGTTATCATACAACCTGCTCCTGGAAATATCTGAAGTCATTATATCTGCTGTATTATCACATTTACAACATATAATAACTAAATTTCTTATAAATACCTTCCCTCTTTCATGTATTGTTAAGCAAAGAAACATTACCACCACAATATTTGCTATTAGTTTTTCTTATATAAGGAGCTACAAACCAAGTCTAAACTAACTACAGTGTTCCAGTCATGAGTAAAAACAATTTCACCACTACAAAATTGTTCTTACCTACATTAATTGTGGTATTCACAGGTGTGCCATGTAGCTTTTGATTGGATGTACTGATGTTATGTCTGTCACAACTGCTTTTGCCACTTTTGTCACAATGAGACTGTCACCTTTCTGAAACACCTGTTTCTTTATTTGTTCACATTTACAAATTTATTTCCTATAAATTTTGGTTTCGATGCCAACTCATTTGTTCTAGGCATTTTCAAATAAAAACTAAACACGTATCACACAAAAATTCCAGAAACGAAACGATAGAGCGCTATATGACTATTGATAAAAACGGCAGAGCTGGTAATAATACAGAAAAAATCTTCTCTTCACATAGAAGTCAAAAATATCCCCCTGACACTAAAAGTCTAAAAATTCCAGTTTTTTCTTTTTCTCTCTCTTCTCTCTCTCCCCCCTCCAAATATCTCTCTCTCTCTCTCCCCCCTCCAAATATCTCTCTCTCTCTCGCTCTCTCTGAAGTACAAAACGTGGATGTGCCATTTAAATAACACAGCCTTAAGTTACAGTTTATTAAAATTTAAACAGATGCCGAATTTTGATATAATTAATGACATTTGACACAAAGATAGTCGGACATTTAAAAATGCTAAAACATAAAAATCGAAAGTTTTAACTCTCATTACTTTTGTCTTTCCTTAATAACCGGCAATGATTAATTGCCAAGTTATGTCCTACTAAGCTTCATAATGTTCTTAGTGGGTATGTGTTTCCTTTTGGAGAGTGTGCGCTGGCTACATTCTGTTATTTAGAAAAATATAAGGATAAATATAAGCTAGACATAAAGTACAGAAAGTAAGATGCTGAAGAGTCACACACGCACACACACACACACACACAAACAAAGTTAGTGTGGCAAACACAGACGGAAAAACTAAATCCGTGGCACAAAAAGTAAAAGAAGAAATCACGGCGTAACATCGAATCAAAAATTTTGAAACCTCTTCATAACCGAGCTATATAAAATGCGTTAATGAAGGAAGATTAGTGACTGGACATCAATGAAATGCATTTAATGATGTAAACTATTTAGTCCTAACCAAATTCTAATGCATTTTTATGGTATAAATTGAGACTAAATTCCAGCCACCTGTGTTTTCGAAGAGTACAATATTTAAACTGCTGGATGTCACGGAGTGACATGAAATTAATCATATTATGGGTTTATGGTCTGACAGCTATAAAGTAATGGAAGGGAGGAATTTGTAGGAAGAGAACCGACAATAATGAATAATGATTGCGCAAGTAATGCAAACGGGAGAACACCCAAGAAGAAGAAGAAGAAGAAGACGAAGAAGGGAAAGAATGTGAGAGGAAATAAAGTACGAAATAATAAGCTAAAAGAATGAAGAATGTAAGTTAGAAAAAACTACTTAAGAGAAGAAAATTAAAAACGTGTGTGTGAAAAGTGAAGAAGGGAGAAGTAAAAGGGCGAAGTAGGATAACAAGAACAAACAGAACGAAAGAAGTAACGATTAAAAAAATTAAAAATGGTAGGAAAGGAGAGAGAGAGGATAATTAAACAAGCGGGTGTATTCACAATGCGAAAAGTTCTCAGAAATAATGCCAAGGAATGTGTGATATGATAAATTCAAGCGCGAAAATTTATGCAGCATTTATGATACAAAGCTTCTCAAGGATTCCAGAAGATAACACTAGTATGAAATGCTGACGCGTCAGATAAGATTTCAAACGAAACACTAATACTGCACAATCACTCTCAAGGACGCTATTTAATTGACGTCCTGGGGGATTGGAAGAAATTGTGCCACCGATAGCATGTTTGGCAAACAAATGATGTCCGCGATTCACGGTTGGAAACTGACAATAAAGGGCCGAATGACGTCGTAGGATGGTGCTCTTTGTGTGTTTACAGTCGTAGGGAAGCAGTTTGGTTCTGTTTCCATTTAATAGACTTGCATTCAGCTGGAATTCAACGAAACCGCACATCTTGATGAGAAGAAAAACCCTTCTCTTGTCGAGAATAAAATTCCTGTCCCCTAGAACGAATGTGACATCCTTACAGAATTGTTGGGAGTACATTCTAATGATAATATTGGACATGTAATTCTATTTTAATTCTTTTTACATGCCTGACTACTTTAGAGTGTAATGGCCTGGAACAAAATCAAAACTAATACACATATACAACAAACTCGTACCAACAAACAAAAATCAAAACACAAAACAAAAAATACAACAGTTATTATTATTAATTATTCAATTCAATGCGTGCTTATTAACGTGCACACTCAACATCGCAATTGCCAGTTACAAAACCAACAAAATGACACACATAAAATACACAATACAAATACACAAAAAGTAGAATGAAATAAACAAAACAAGAACAAAAAATGTAGCAACAGTACGAAAACAGCAATATACACAAAGTACTGGAATGAAAACTCTAAACCCTGACAAACATTAATGTGTTGACTACAAAATTCACACATTATCGCAGAATCTGTTTTATAAACGTAATGATTTTCCTAAAGATATCGACAACCTTATACAAAGGGTTAGGAGCCGAAACACATCTAGCGGGCAAAGAATTTTTTTAAGTTACAGAAAACAGAGAGGAGTTCTTAAAATTAGGAGGAGAAACTCGAATACAGGCAATATACAGAAGGTCAACATTTTAAACCTGAATAAACATAAATAAAAAAATTCCTTGAAGATGATGAAAATAAAGGTAATAATAATAATAATAATAATAAACCATATTGTGGAATCAACAAGTACAAACTGACAGAACTGTCCCCAACAACAAACCAGACATTATAATACGTGATGATGAAAAGGGAACAAGTATGTTAATAGACGTTGCAATCTCAGGAGACAGAAATGTGATTAAAAAGGAAGCCGAGAAGATTCTAAAATATAAAGACCTTACAATAGAAATACAGCGCATGTGGAATGTAAAAGCAAATGTGATACCAGTAATAATAGGGGCGACTGGGACTATTTCAAAGTCATTAAAAAAATACGTGAGCAACAATCCAGGAAATCATGAAGTCAAACAGCCATATTGGGCACTGCGCACGTACATCGGAAAGTACTAATGTAAAGTACAATAGATTGAACACTGAAACTAACGATATAAGCACCATGAATAGTAACAACAGAATAGCTGCAGCACTGTATTCCCTAGGGACACAGTTTGTCAGGAATATAAGTATAAATACCCTGCATAAATGAGATGATGATGATGATGATGATAATAATAATAATAATAATATAAAACCGAAACCAACTTGTAGCACAAGGCTTATATTTTTTTATTTAATGCTCCGACATGTTTCAACCTTGAGTGCTAGCCATCCTCTGGGAGCTCACATCTCTTTAACATGTGCAGCCTGTATTTCGTCTTATATGGTGGGAATTCGACAGGTGATTAAAATTATTATTACGAAGATTAAATTAAAATTCTTAATATCAGTATTGTGGTTAAAATACAGTATAAAATTAATGTAATTTGCTGTTGGTGTTATTGTTGCATCCCAGCACTTACGCTTAAATTTTTCTTCAAATGACGGAAAGTGTGGAATCAAACGTCCGATGTCTTGTTTCTACGTTATGAATTAATACGCAATAATAATAATAATAATAATAATAATAATAATAACTGAACATGCTGTATTACAAATTTCGGTATCTATCCCTCAGTATGTAAAAGTCTGTAACTTTTCATTTTGTCACAATGCCGAAACACGTCGAAATTCCAAACATAGTTATAGAGAGAAGGCGAAGTATTTCCCCTGCCTACGAATCGCTTTATGAGGTGATATATAGGGAATAGAGAAAAGACCCCACGTTCCACGCATTCTAGATCGCGCCCAGTGACCGGCTGGTCTCTTTTGATCATATGAAAAGATACGACCTGGTTATGAAGCTCGGTATCTCAGCAGTCTTTTTGGTCGTCGTGAAGAAATTATTGTCTCTGCTGGAATCAAATTCATGTCGCGCAGCATGGAGACACGTTCTTTAATGAGAGAGTTGCCGTAGTAATGTAGACGGTATAGCAACTCTGCTACGGGCCTGAAGGTTCGAGAATCGAATCCCGGCATGGCAAGATTTTCCGCGACCACCCAAAACGTTCCTAAGACCCACACAGCCTCCTGCATAATTGGCACCGGTTTTCTTTCCCAGGGGGCGGTAAGCGGCTTTGACCACCCACTCACATCTAGCGCCAAGGTTAAAGAAAGAGTAGGCCTCTACGTCTATTCATCCTCGGGGTCTTCATGGCCTGTTCTGGGACGAAATTTAGCTTTAACTTCAACTTTACCTTTACTTTGTTATGCAGTTACAAGTCGCTCATGAGAAACTTGGACAGTTGCTGCTGCTGACGGTGAACGTTGTGCCCGTGTAAGGTGAGAAATAAATTTCTTGTTAACTTTTGAAACTGCACCATTCTTTTGTGTATACTCTGTATATGAACATTCTCAGGCCTCGTGACCACATGCCTCCCTTTTAGAACATAGCTGAGGGAAGTTGTATTCGCGCATAAACACTCGCGCAATAACTGAGGCCTCAAATGTCATACATTGGCCGATCACGTACGTTATCCCCCCAAAAAACCGAATGATATTCTGTAAGGATCAATGTTGACATCTCAAATTAGATTTCGTGGCATAGAAAAAGCCACGTGTTTTCAAATTACGGACAGTTGCTCAGTAAAATGCGTTGCGTTTCAAACCCCTTGACAGTTGCAGCATTCATAGTAATACAGCCTTGCACATGAGGACTACGAATAAGTTTATTGATTCAGCCTACCCACACAATCGTGTTATTGACAGGGCCTATTACGGTCGTCTAGAGTTAACGTTCGTCCTACAGTTTATTTTACGACGCTGTATGTCAGAGGAGTCGAACGGTATGACGATTTCTGAATGATAAATTGGAAATAATTTTGTATAAACTAATTTTCGCATAAAGGAAACTTTCTCCCGGCATTTACACAAACGGGGAAAGAGAAAGTGCAATGGTGGCAACTCAAAACCAAGCAATTAGTACAAACTATTTTAATGGTAAAATTTTGAATAAAGGAATTGACAGTTAATGCCGGTTGCCAAAATAACACAAAGAAACTATTCACCACCTAACCCCAGGATGCCACATTTTGGATAATAATAAGTACTTAATGAGACAAGACGGAGTCTGTACACATTTACAATACTCTGTAGGCAAAGAATTAGATATCACAATGGCAGAAAAATGGAACACACAAACAGCCAAGCCAGTATGTAAACACAAAGATGTAACCATGTTATGAAATCAAGGGGTGCACAGATAGAGAAGTTAC
>Ga0123354_10003349_pt1 | contig 22086 bp, 11 predicted proteins | sample TergutLab28metaG_2_FD_97872 | JGI IMG/M metagenome (GOLD analysis project Ga0123354, IMG submission 97872) | Labiotermes labralis P4 segment gut microbial communities from Petit-Saut dam, French Guiana - Lab288 P4 | ecosystem: Host-associated > Arthropoda: Insects > Digestive system > Gut ... | reverse complement strand
GAAATGTAGGAAAAATATTTATTTTTAGAATATATTTTAGTTAAAGTATTGGGTGGTGTGGTGGGGGGGGGGGGGGGGGGAGTGGTGCGCTTGCCCCATACAGCCCAGTCAAAGGGGTGAAAAAATGAATATTCCTAATGTTAACATGTAATTTCATACTCTTGACAAATTTTAAATTATACACCAATAAAAGTAGAATCAACAAGCTGGGCAGGAAATGTACGTACAACATTGAGGCGTGTTAGCATAACCATAGTTGCCGTTGAAAAGCAACAAAACAAAAGCACATTCTCAGTGTCTGCCTGGCTGTACCATATTTTAACACATTACCTCATAAACAGCACAACTGTGAGTTTCTAAACTTCAAAACTTCCGTTAGGGGCAGCGACTGTGATGCTCACTGTCAGCACTAAGGAAACCTCACATCACTTATCATTTTAGGACAAATAATTCATGGCCTTTGTATCCAGCACCTTCCTCTTATCAACCCCATAATACCTCAGCACTAAGGAAACCTCACATCACTTATCATTTTAGGACAAATAATTCATGGCCTTTGTATCCAACACCTTCCTCTTATCAACCCCATAATACCAGAAAGTTTGAAATCCTTATGTTTAATTTGTAATTTCAGGTAAGACTAACGCAGTTACCACAGAACTGCAAAGTACTTGACATTATCCAAGTACTTGTACATTACAAGTTAAGAGTAGGTCATGTCCCTACAGCACGAGTACAGGTATAGCTCCACTCATTCTTAACTTCGATCAACTTCATGTTCTGGTCACTCAGAGGTAAGAACCCAGGTACCCAGTGAGCTGAAGGCAGGGTGGTTGCACAGCTGGTCTGGACGTTTTGGAGAAAACAAAAATCTCTTGCCCCTACCAGAATTCGAACCGCAGACCATCAAACATATGGCACGGTCGCTATGCCGAGTACACAGACTATGCTAAAACTCCACACAGCACACATTCTTCACAAACTTGATGATGCAGGTATACTCTTACATGAAGCAATGGAAATGCATAACTTACCCATAAAGTTAGTGCGGATGCATTATCCATCACACACATTTCAATCTCTCAGAAGTCTGTAATCCAACATACTGACCTCTGAACTTTTATTTTTAATACAACTAAACCCACTGAAAACCACTTGTAGTTTCTCAGCCTCTATAACACATGCCCATGTTCTATGCTATGCACATCAAACCTTTCACCAGAAGTCATCATGACAAGACAGTAAAATTAACCTGGTAACAAAATTTTGGGCCACGACAGACTGACCGTGTGAGAAGCTACTGCTGTATAGTGCTAATATGTTGAGAGAGAATGGCTGTGGTGTCTTAAGTCAACCAGATAGGAAACTATGGAGTTATGGTACATTAAAGATAAAGAACACCTTCCCTGACCTACAAATGGGTTTTGTTCCAGTGGCCATGTCATAAGTTGACATGTAAGGCAGAAGTACCCTAAATATATTTATTCAATGCCCAGATTTAAGTGCTCCAGCCAATACTTACTGTTTTAATACTGTTTTATTATAACTACTATCATCTCTTTTCTTTATCACCACCTTTATCATTTTGACTCCCCCTCTCACTTTCCATGTTTGGTACAAGAAACTACCAAATAATATGCAATAACATAAAATGCAAACACACATTAAACACCCAAATATAGTACAATAAACAGCAGCATAGTGAACTAGAAAACCAAAACAAAGGAACCAGACATGATATTGACTCATATGCATTTCAGTGGCCAATTATGAGGATAACAGACTGTATCCTGTTCATAAGTATGAGTGTTTGGAACTCAAGAAGAACCTACTTTGTTAGGCAAAAGCCTGTGTAAATGGAAGGAAGGAGGGGAGTACAAACGGAAGGAAGGAAGACCAAGCTAAATGAATGTTATCTCCCATATTACAAGCTGCTCCTTTCTTAAAGGAGAATTCACCACATCACCTTATGTGTTACCTAAACAAAGTCTACGTTTTGAAAACATATATTTTCCAATATATTTTAATGTTCTTCTTGTGGGTTATTTCTTTCCTGTACTCTGGATTTTCCTTACTGCATTATGCACAACATATGCTAATCAAGACCACAATTATGTAGTGTTCAATTCCATGAACACATATTATTGATCTCTAGATCATGACCCTGATGTAAATCTAAGCACAACTAGAAAAAAACAGAAATATTTTTAGACCCTATTTGTCGAATAGGCCACAAAATTTCAACTTCACCTACTTTCCCTCTTAATAGCAGAGATGAAGCAAACCTAATGTATTTTAATATTAGTACATGTATTGCTATCGAACACAAGACACTTTTATTAATTCACCAGTGAATGCTACGTGTTTCAGTTTTATAGATCATCATCAGGCAGTAAGATAGATGATTTAAAACATCAGGCAGTAAGACAGATGATTTAAAACATACGTATGTATGCATACAATCAAGTATTTTGTCATCTGATAATGGTTTATATGACTGAAACATATAGCATTCACTGACGGATTAATAAAATTTGTTGTATTTAACAGAAATACACACACTGACATGTCGCAGTAAAATGGTTAAGCTCTATTAATATAATGTATTTTTCATATCATCTATGTAGTAAAATTACAAGAAAAAGGAGTATTAACTTGGCTGTGGTCTCTTGCGTTATGATGTGTAGCCAAAAGACAGTTAAAGCATTTCAGATGAACGTACTGCCTCCAGCGTAAATGAAGGCAGCAGGTTCCTCCAAAACTGGTGCCCACCTACCAGACTACAAGGCTGAATAATGCAGAATGCCAGAACCTAACAATCACCACTGGGAAAACCTCAGAGCTCACATGGAATTGGTACAGATTAGATGTAGCACAAAGTAGCACTTCACACCTTTCTGGCAACAAAATTAAATTCTTCATTAACTTTGTTAAAGTCCTTCAAGAAATGAGAATTTGTACATAGATGTCTACAATTTACTTACTGGCCTTTCATGTCAATGAGAGTGGAAAAGCAGGCCGGAATTCTAAGTGTATGGACCAACACTGTGGAAATTTGAAACACAGACATCTTCAAATGGAAAGATTTTTACTGACAGTTAACCTGTTTCACTATTATTATTGTTGTTATTATTATTATTATATAAAAAGAAAATAACAATGTCTTTACATTTCAAAGAATTATAATTAAAATGTTTGCAGGTATAAACCTTACATGTACCAACATTAATGGGATGCATCAGTAATCTGCAAACCTCTGCCCAAATGGATCACTTTGATGTTCAAAATTATGATCTAACTAGGTATATGATAAAGGAAATAGATGCCATTTTGTCAACATCAAAGATGATCCAAAGCACCATTCTATTCTTGTTATTATTTACACAAAATAAAAAGTCTTTTTAAAATATCATTGAATATTTTCGAACTGTTTCAGCAATGGACCGGTTTCAAAATAAAAGTGTGGCCACTCATGGCCCTAAATTGAGTCCATTGAATCAAATACAGCATCAGTCTTACAACGTAACATGCACACACAAAATGAACATCACAAAAATAAGTACCTTACATTACATAGCTCTTATACATGAAGAAAGGAAAACTGCTACATGTATACACATTTAACTGTGGATCAAACCCAACTAAATGTATATACACGTAACAGTGGGTCAAAGCAGGATTGTAACAAGCCCAAAAGCTGCCCCAGGTGACAAAAAATTCACTGCCACAAAACTTTGTCATGATTAATAACACAAAATTCACAAACATGTGACAAAAACTAATACTGGTGTCACAATTATTAAAACAGGAGTCAGAAGAAACAGTAAAAAATACAGCAGCTACCTGGTCAACAGTGCCAGGTCACCACAATGCCAGTGCTTGCAGTTTATAGTAGTATTTACACTGTTGCCTGATGCAGTTAGATGACTTCCAATTAATGGTCACAACATGAACAAAACAGATCCAAAAATGTATTTCAATTTAATAAAGAGCCAGAGCAAGTTAGGGAATGTTTGTATAGTGGAATTATTATGCTGTGTTTTCTCCTCTGCAAATCTGGTGCTCTAGATAATTTATAGTTTCTCTTGACTCCCAGCAACAGTGTTAAAATCAATGGGAAGTGCCCCTCATGCTTGAAAATAACACTGTTGCTAGAACACCAGGAAAACATTCCATTTTCATAACCATATTTCCACTTTTGGCACAGAGAATTTAAAGGATATGAAGTCTCACTTAAATAGGGTCCAAAGTCTAACAGGGACTGTACATGTACACAGCAGGGACGTCAACACTCATGAGCCCAGAAATGCATGCCATCCTGCATATAAAGTGGCTGTTAAAACTGTCCTGTCTTGATGAAAACTGAAATGGCTTTGGGTGTGTTTTGTAGGGTTTTCCAATTGTTTGTCCAGTTCTATAACACATTCTATAAAGTCTGGCATGGAAAAAATATTTGTATAAACAACAACAGGTGTAAAAGACATCATGTATGCCAATATTATGCAGCGAAACTCAGCTGACTTTATACTAGTAACATGCATAGGATGTTAAGTGATTTTACATATCTATGTTTAAACAAGGACATGAATTGTGATTTATACATTTTAAACCTTTTGCTGCTTCTTTATATTTTTATATTTGGAATTAAGAGCAGATAAATCATATCAGTCTCCAATGCAAAATATAAAAAGTATAGTATAACCAGACAACCTCATATACCAATGTATCAAGATTTAAACATACTGGTTCAAATTTGGTATCTGTATATAGATTTCATGAACCACTCTCCCTGATGATAACCATATAAAATGTTGAAATATGAGGGACAGGACACAGTTGTTAATTTTGCAAATTATGTGAATGTTGTTGGCTTTTTATGACGTAGGCACAGAAAAATTTCCGAAATTCCAAGCATATTAAGACACCTTTCAACCATTCATGATTATTGCACATGTACTGTTCCTTGTGTTTCAGACTCTCTGTACCCTCCTGCCTCTCCATATGTAAACACAGCTCTTATACAGGCACCTGAACAGTCCCAGTAAACAGTCTGGGATAACAAGTGACAACTAAAACCTAAAAAGATTAGCAACAGTACCTATACACGACTACAATTTTTAGAGCAGATTTGTTCATAAGCAGAGAGATTGTATGTCAATTAACTTGGTATCAACTTTCAGTGGAAAGGCAGTTCCTAATTATCAGAAAACAAATCTGCATTAGCCAGTTAAATGTTGCAGTGAAAACACTTTTTAAAAGCCAACCATCTATGCCATTTGGTCAATGTTAACACAGATCTCACCAGTGTGGAGTTTATGTACTTTTATCTCAGGCCTTGCATCACAATTAAGAAACTGGATATTAACATTCAAATAGTTATCCAAATGGCAAGAGGTTTCTAAGACAGCAACAGATCCTCGACTCCCCTATCAGGTCGGTACAGGAAGTTCGACTTGTGGGGAGACCATCATGTGACAGGGCATATAACCATCTCCATTTATGCATTTGATAAACAGTACAATACACCAGATACGAAGTCCGATTTCTGAAGAAATGTGAGGTTTGAATTGCTAAGAAGCATACATAACAGGGCTCTTAGAAACAAAATATTTTCTGGTCTCACAATTCTGCACAATTGATCTGACTTTCATATCATGTTTCTGCCTGATATTCTGTATCAGTCATTAGTCACTTCAATGCTTAGCAATTCCTGTTAGTGTAAGCCTGTTTTTCATTAATTTCTTTACTGAATTTGGTAGGAAGTGTTGTAAACTTAAAACACAGCAATTTATGTGCTTTCATTTACTCAGTTAGGTTACATTTACTTTTATCACAAATTTAAGTTGCAGACACAGACATTATGTATGGTATTCACAAAACTATACTTCAAGGTCAAGAATTAAATTGTTTTGCTTCTGTTTCTTTCTCTCTTTCATTTTTACTGTTGAAAGTATATATGCACATACTGGATGTTTCTGAATGGGTTTGTTTCATTTCGTATATACAACACCCAAATTCTTGCATTTCTGTCACATAGAAATCAACTGTGAGTCCAGTTCAATTTTTTTATATTTAACAGACTTGCATTTGGTTAAAGCTATGTGGGGTAAGTGGTTTGATTTTTTGGTGCAGGAAATTTCTGTCTTCACCATCATATCAAGAATGATTTTGAAGAACTAGAGTGAACCGCAAATATTCAAGGTACAAGTCATGTGAAAAATACCTTTACATCAACTTTTCAGTTCCAAACTTCATGAATATTCAGATAATTGCTTTTGCTTTGCACAGCAGTGTACCATGTTATGGCTCACGACTTCCTTATTGAAGCACAGCACTCTGATACTTGGTAGTGACTAATATGGATCTGAAAATGTTTACACATTTTATCAAAATTTCTTTTTGCCTAGGGACCTCATGTCAGTGTTTCTGACCTGGCATCATGGGTAAGTGGACTATCTATTTTGGGTTTTTTGCCACAATGCCAGCCACATACTTGGTTTGGTTTTGATACATGATATGGGCATGAACTTACTGTCAGGCTCAAGAAATGAAAGTAGACCTTGTTTAATATTATTGATTAAGTCTTTGTACATTTCACATTTACTTTCATTAACATGTTATATTATTAAATATGTTGTGTACATGTGTTAAGTCACAACACCATGGCTTCCACAAAATATTGCAGGTTTAAGACAGAGGTCCAAGAACACAGAAGTTACCCAAACTATCAGAATCGTAATGGTTGGCATAGGCAGCATAAAGCAACTAGGCAAAAACATCTGACTTCCTCTTTTTGCCCTAACATGGAGTGGCCCAAAATCAGTTAACCCTATTTCAGTGTATATTTTACTAACTGGTTAGCTGAATTTCGGGTCAGTTTGTACAATGTAATGATCCAAAATATTTTTTTTTATTATAAAAGACATTAAGACAAAAGGGACAAGCAGTAAGTGCAATGTGGAGCATTACTATGATGCAGTCAGTGTTCCAAATTTTGAAACACTCAAAACATTGGTTCAGCAGAGAAAAATTTTGTCCTTAAAATTTTCCAAAACTGTCTAGATCAAATAAAGTCCTTCTGATATGAGACCATTTGGCTTCCTAACAGTAAGCAGCATAAGCTGTAATTTACAGTAAGGGGCTCAAAATGTGAGGCTGTACATTCACCTGCACCTTAGTAATGATGGGATTTAATCACCCTTTCTAAACCGTTGCACCAACGCACAATTTTCATTAGTGATTAATATAATACTACCTTGTACTGAGTATAATCTGTCCCAGCATATGCCATGAAGGCATATTGGGGAAATGGAGGTACAGCTCAACTTGTTCTTAATCTTTACACCAAATTGAGATACGTGGTATAAACATTACTATATATGAATACGGATGTTTTGAAATTTGTGAGATCTCACAAATTTTTACAAACTTTCACAAAGTTGTTGTGGCATTTAATTTTATACACTTTATATTTCTGATATATAATTGTTGGTTATTATATATTTGTTTCCCTTTTGTTTCTGAAATTGTTGAAATTGTGTTGATTGGTTCTTATTTGCTTGAGTATTCAGTTGCCTGGTGTATACTGGGTGCGTGTCAATTCTCTTGAAACTGACAAATATTTGTTTTATAATTTTTGTTTATTTTGGTGTTTACTTGTTGTATTGCATTTACAGCCAAAGTTACTGTACACCATACACTTCTGGGTGTTGTTATTTACTAGGTATCTTTCGATGTTGTTCCCTTACTTCCGTGAAAATTCCTTTTATTCCCTGGATGAATATTTTGAACGCCAAGTTAAATTTTGACATATGATCTGAATTGACACATGTGAGCTTCGGGACAAATGTTCCACTTACACGTCTGTATTATAAATATGTTAGTATATATCCAACCACTATCTGTAACAAAGGAAAATTTCCTACTTAAAGAGCACCCCTAATTGCTTCTAACTTACCCCACTACTTTTATCCTTATTTTCATTTTTACTTTTACTTTTAATTTTTATTTGTATCCTTATTATATTTTATTACACTAAACAGTCCATATTGTCCTATCTTATTATATTTATCGTACTAAATAACCATGTGATTGTTGTACACACTTGTGTTGATATCACCCCTTAATCCCAACAAATATGACAATTTTGATATCCATATGGATTATGCAATCCTGTACGGATTTACGGAAGGAAAATAAATGATATATGATATGTACACCAGGTAACTAAATACATAGTTACCTGGTGTACAGAGCAACACACACAAGAAACAGCAGTAAACATAAACCGATACTCCACAAAAGAAGCTATGTAAATAACATCATCCAGGCACATAAGACATGCAGTAACTTTGTCTGTAAACATCAAAAGTCAACAAAAATTATATAACAAACATTTATCAGTTGCAAGGGAATTCACATATGTCCACAAGACATCAGGCAACTGAACATTCAAGCAATTTTAACAATTTTTAAGAACAACAGAGAAAAAAGTATATAATAACCAACAAATATATATGAGAAATATAAAATATATACACCTCAATGCTATGACAACTTGTTTGCAAATATTTGTGAGATTTCACAAATTTCAAAACATCTACCTGCAAATTTACTTATGTTTTAAATCATGTATTTTGGTGTCTGATGATGGTCCTTATGGACCAAAACATGTAGAATTTACTGATGATATCATTAAAAGTTTGTTGTGTATGATGGTAACATATATACCAACACCAGTATGTCACAGCATAACAGGATGGATTTCACTACAAACACCTAACTGAGGCAAGTGGTCAACTTCACGCCCTGGGTCACCTTACCCATGTCAATATCACCCCTGCTGCCCATTGGATAGGAGGCTGGATGGGTTCCAAAGGTAGCTGGGCACTATGGAGAAGAATCAAACTCCTCAAATGTCCAGTCCACAGTCTTGTCACTACACTGACTACAATATTCTGGCTACAGTAAATAATACTAAGTTGTAGAACTAAAAATCAAACACCACATTTCATTCTACACATCCAGAGTCAGTAACTATTATTTTATATGAAAGACTCAATTAAGAACACTAATAAGCAATTACTTTGCTTTCTGTTTTTGTATCCGTTTCCCCTTTCCAAGCACCCTACAGCCCAATCTGTTGAGAAGTTCATGGAACAAACTGAAATACAATTTGCCTGTTTAGGCATTCAAGTTAAGTCTTGTGTACATTTTGTTGCAGTACTGGGCACATAAAACAAGCACAGGAATCAAAAGACTAGGCACCCAAGTTGACCAGTTCCACTGGTCGACAAGCATAAAAATGGTAAGGCTACGTCGTATGTACAGCAGTTTCAATCAGAAGCAGATAGGGTTTCTTTCAATGCTGCCAACTGTTCCTCTCCCAGTTTAATTTTGTCTGCTATTTCCCGTGAATCCATTATTAACTTAGCCTTCATGTTTATGAAGTGATCATAGTCAGCATACTCTTCAGCGTTGAAATATTTATATAGGATGTTTGACACACACACACTTCGTCGATCAATATTCTCTTTCAGCTTCTTGGCTTCTTCTAACTGTTCCCTCAGCTTATCTCTTTTGGACTCCAAGATTTTCTACAACAGAGATTATATACTTATGTAAATACACTTACATTTTTTGCAACTGTAAGATACATATTACTACTAATACTACAGTACTGACAAACTGTACTGGCCAATGCTTTGTGATGTTTCGTTTCCTGTCACTCACACTAACAACAAGGTAGCCATCCTTCTGAAGTAAACACCAAGTAATACAAAATTCTGATATTTCATGTGGCATTAAACTTTACCAACAAAATAAGACATGCAACTGCTGTTACGATAATATTGTATGTGGAATGTTCAAGAACGCTGTGGAAGCTACACACCATTTCCCTATAGTTTTCACTCTGATGGCAATGCCTGATTAACCATGTTGTACAAATTGCAAATTACAAACATGACAACAGCTGCACAAGCCTGAGGTTAGCATGCAACATATTTAACATAATCTGAACCTGTACAAAAGCCATACAAATGGGTTACACAACTGTATAATTAATAATTCCCACTGACATCACTGTAAAAATTGAAACATCTGAAAGCCATGGGTATCACAATTATGACAGCCCCTTGTATTGATGTCCTTCCTTCATCTACTTCAATTTTCAAAAATGATAAATAACCATGTTATAAAAATTTACACAAGTCTGGACATGTTCTGAAGGACAAACCACTCAGTGACAGCAATGAGGCATATACACATAGCACAATGCTATACAATTTATAAGATATTTACCCTCTCACTGTGATGAAGTGGAAGTCCCATCAGTGCATTCTCAGCACGAGCAAGGCGTCCGGACAGTCCTAGAAGCAAGCTGGTAATTTTTCCTACTTCTTCAACGTGTAATCTATACTTAGAAGCTTCATGTGGCTGTGCCAGATGAGAAACTTGAACCGCAACACTCTCGCCAAGTTCATCATTAACTCGTGACTCCTCAGTCACCACCAGATGCTCACCTCGCAAAACCTGCAGCTTACGATCTAGTCGAGCCATCAACTCCTCCTGATCAGATCACAATGAATACATAAGCTGTTGTCAGTACAACACATATACTGAATCATCCTTCAGTAGTTTCAAATATCTGGCATTTAAATATCCTACTGGAAACTTTTCGCATATAACCTGTACTAGATTAAAAACTCAGTTTCTGAGCTGCTTATGCCACAAAGCATGTAACTATTCTATGTTGCAATACAGCCTTTAGCATACAACATTTTAAAGCCCACGTTTCTGCTGTGACCAGACTACTGCTCAATTTAAATGTCCAATGTGGAATGTTTTTCTTTTCGGATGAAAAAGATTTTTACTTCTAAGTACAGCTCTGTCCTCTTCATCAGCTGAAGGTTAAGGTCAGCTGTGAGAAATAGATGTGTACCATGTAAGTGTTTATTCACCAATAACCTGCATTCACTGAATTACCAATGATCCTCTCAACAAGAAAAGAAAATGTACGATACAAAAGTCAACATGGCTACGCTTTCCAGAGGCATTACTTTCAGATGCTGATACTGGATGTTACACTGCAATTGGACAAAGTACTGATGAGACTGAATTCACATAGTGTTTTTATAAACCTAAAAGACCAGTGACATGACAATAACAATGGTAGTGCAACATGCAATGATGAATAAACTGACCAAGTACACTCAAGCCTGCATGTTAATTAAATGAACTATGGTATATTGTTATCGTTGTTGCTCTTATTACAATGAATGATCAAAGTTATTACAGTTATTTGCCTCTTGGAGTCATGTACCATTTACTGTTCAGAAGTTACACACACAATCTTGGATCACAAGCAGGAGACTGGGTGAAAATGGTGGATGCACGAAAGTAAAATCATTGTCTTTCAGAAAATTCATGCTTTATGGATGTCATGTTTGGTAAGTGTGGGGAATTTTTATAGACTTCTCCCAAAAAATTTGACACTGTATATGTGGGTATGAAGTTCTTGGATAACAGGAATTCCTGTATGAATAACAACAGAGTAACGTAAGGAGAGTTACTGTACGAAAAATACTTAAGAAATTTTCACACCTTCTTCTGTTGCAAGTCTTTGTTGTCTTGCAGTCCATTCATCTGCTCTGACTGCTTCATGTCTCTGCCATACTGGGTGAGGAACTTTGCTTTTGACTCAGATGTGGTGAAGTAAGCAGAACTGGCTGAGAGAGGACTCACTGTATTGTCAGCAGGCTCCCTACATCCACAGAAAGCAACAGGCAATAATTACTCAACCTGGATAAGTTGCAGAGTTGCTGTCCAACTGTCTATGGACAGATCTGTGAATGATCGACAGGAGAAAAAGAGAAGATCAATTAGTGAAGTATTAGATGTTGACAGTAGGGAGTACTAAGATTATAGTGCATTGTTTGGTCGATAGATGTCAGTATTCTGAATTTGCTACCACTATCTTTCTCTTCTTCCTTCCTCTTTTGTCTTCATCCACCCATTCATTTACTCACAGATTTTTATTCATTTATTTATTTATTTGTTAATTCATCTGTTTTGTTTCTAACAGAAACTGGAAATTTACACAATATTCCTCTCATCACACACCAGAACTTCAAGGGTATTTCTTGATTACCAGACTAACTATAATTACTTCCATAACAGTACTACATTTGCATTAATCTCAAAACAAAAGTAGATATTCCTAACCTCACTTCTTCACTGCTTGCATTTCCAGCAGGTGTTGGTGCGGGAACATTGTCGCCGGTCATACTGGCAGTTGTGGTATTTCTTAATTTTGTTGCCGTTGCTGTCATATTTGTCACTGTCATTGCAGTTGTCTGTGATGTTGCAGTGTTTGATATTGTTACTCTGGGTCTTTGTGTCACATCCAATTTGAACAAGCCACTGACATAATCAGTTGGTTTCTTGTGTTCTGGTACAGGCACTGTAATCAAACAGATATTTACATATCTAATAACAATCAAAATAAAATTCTGTGTGTGTGTGTGTGTGTGTGTGTGCACATGCATGTGTGCATGCACATACATGTGTAAGCATGCAACTTCTTTGTTTCCTATGTAAACCCTCCCCCTTGCTTCCTACTGTAAACCTAACAGAGAATAAAATTATTTTATATGATATGCAATTCCATTCTTGCAAGTATTAATAATATAACCCTTCATGGTTTCAGTTAATTTAAATATTTCTCCACTGATGTCAAACAATAAATCTGATTGACAAATTATAGCCTACCTTGTATACATATTACATAACACAAGACACAATATTTCGTAATTTACATCTCGCATGTTATGTGATGGTAATAATGCTGTTGTGGAGCATTTACAATGGTGTGGGCACGTAAAGTTTCTCTTGTTATGTCATTTGATGGTATGTAGGCTGATGCAGTGACAGTGCTGGAGGGTGTATATCCTATTGTGTAGAAATGTCTGGTGAGCAGAATTTTTGTCTGAAATCAGCCACTGTCTGGTGGCCCACGCATATGTGTATGCATGCATGTGTGTTTGTGCATGTGTATACCTAATAGAAAAGAAATACAAATTCATACCTAAGAGTCCTTGAAGTTTATCAGAAGGTGGAAGGTGGCTAGCTAGATCTAAGGAGAGTTTTTCACACTCAATCTCTTCTTGAAGTTTCTGTCGAACTAATGGCGATACTACTTCCAACACTTCTCTCTCTGATTCAGTCTGAGATGCTGCATCACTTGTTGCAGCATTCACACGCAGGATAACTTCTGAACGTTGCACCAACTGGAGTGATTCCATCACCTGAGGCTTTATGCTGTGCTGTGCAGTAGGGGATAATGGTGGTGGTGGTGGTGGTGAATGAGAATCTACTGGTAATGTGGTCTCTGCTTCAGGTATGTCACACTGTGTTTCAGTCTCCACATTTACTGTCACCTTTGTATGTTCCTCCACAGTTAGTGACTGTGTAACACTACAATGGGTTTCCTCCTTCCCTAACTGCACTTCACCACTAGTTCTTGCACTGGATTCTTTATTGTAGTTACAGTCAATCACAGAAGTAACAACAATACGCTTCTCACTGCACACAGCCTGACAATGATGACTAGTGGGTTGAGGCTGATCTTCTTTCTCTGACACAGCTATGTTGCCCATACTGGGCACTCTATCACATTCTGCAAAATATAGTACAACTTCAGAAATTCTATAAATTTGGCTATTCATGCTTTCAGTCTTCCATAGGCTTGCACAGTTTTCATTGGTACCAGTCAACACTTTGTAATATCCCAGAACCGCAGGGATCTCAATCTGACTATTGTTTTGGACAGTGTCCATAATCTTGAATCTTTTATACTAAAATGTTTTGAAAATAGAGTCTGTTTTAGAGGATTCAGGCCCTCTGGGATGTGACACTGTGCCACAGGGTTAGAGGTCCCCAATATATTGAAAGACCACAGTGTCTTCATCTTCAAGGTTGTTGCATGATACCTGAAGATGAAGGCCTTATGGTCTTTCAAAATGGCAGTGACCTCTAACCCCGTGGCATAGTGCCATATCTCAGAAGACCTGAATCCTCTGAGATACCCCTGTGAGAACATCAAATCTCACAGGTGTCCATTTTCATTGTTATCTATCATACACCTGACAATACAAACAAAATTTTACCTAAGTTTACCACCTGAAAACTCTATTCAATTTATTAATTAATAACCTCCCCTGCTCCCTATCATTGTTTCAAAGATGTCAACAATAAATCTGAACAATATGTATACATGCTGTATAAAAAAAAAAGCATAAATGAATATTTCACCTATGTTCATTCACATTACAAAGAAAACAGACTCATTTTTAAAAACTTTTTGTGATAAAGACCCAAGATCAAGGACACTGTCCAAACCAAACTCATCCACCCGATTATGACCTTATTCATTTATCCCTTTCATACTTAATGCCATTACTTTCCTTTTACGGTAAACTGTGTTTCATCATTGTGCTTCTGTGTAGGGGTACAAACACCAGTGCAGTGGGAGAATGACAAAACATACACCATCAATACAACATACACACATGTCAAGAACTCTTCTATTTTATGTACATATGTATGCATATAGATAATCATGTATGTGTGTGCATGCATGTATACATCAGTACAGCAATATTTCTTAAGAAGCTAATAACAGTTCAGCTGGTCAGGACAACCAAGGAAGCTGGTCCATCTGTAAAGTTCCTGACTTGTATCTGGAAGATGCCCAGCTAGAATCTCGACACCGAGCCTGGCTATTCTGACATTTTTAAGGAGCTCATCAACCTCTCCAGGGAAATACCCAAACAGCACTCTAAATGTGAGGCCATAACGACCCACTACTGTATCTTGTAAAATTCATAACACACTATCACATCCTCATCTGATGTTACATAGCAGAGTTCTGACAGAGTCAAATCAAGTCAAATGTTTCTCATTTGAGCCAAGTCATACAGAAGGCTGCGCCCACTACCTCTGTTTTTTTTTTTTTGGCAATTCAGACTTTCTATTTAGTTTTACAAATAATATTTTTATGCATCACATACATCAATCTACCACCTACATTTACCATATTCAAAGTATCACTCCACGCCTTACAAACCAAATATCGTTTCGAATATTATTACATCTTCACTTTCCTTTCTCCTTATCTTCTCTATAACCTGTAACTGTTATGTTACTTTGCATTTTGTTCTACTAATCCTTTCAATAAAATTTCATATCTGCTCCATCCATTCAAAGTTCCACCTACAATCTATATTTCAATAAATCATTTTACACCTCCCTACTTCCTGCATAACACAGTGAAAAAATTAAAACCCATTCCACCCTATTTATACCCGGAACTAAATGTGTTCTGCCTTCTTGAGTTTATCAGTATAAAATAATATAACAATATTACAGTAAAACCCTCACTGTCCCACACATTCCACCACATTCAGTACTTACAAATGCCATTCACCTAACCCTTCCTGACAGAGCCGTTAAACTCACTATAAAACAAACAAATACACTCGTTACGAAAATCTCCGCCGTTCATGGACTCGAGTGTTCGTCACCGTGTTCACACAAGCCTGTCACGTGAACATACCCTGAGCCAGGTAAACACAGCCCACATTCTCACAGTCTATTTACAGTACCCCACAGCTCTTCCAATATAAATTCATACCGAAAAGGAATTTTACCTGTGGAAACACTCAGTGTTGGGCTAATGACATCCCGCTCAGAAGGCGACATAGTTCGCTTGTAGCTCCCCTCGAAGGTAGGCAGCCCTCTATCTCTGTCACGACGATATGCGAGGTAAGACGCCTTTGAGGTGGTCCTGCAAGAAAAACACATCATTAATGTGGAATGGGAAAACCCCAGCGCTGCGCGAACACAATTCGCTCTAGTGCGACAGCCAAGTGGCGAAAAACTGAACACACAACATTAGGTTTTATGTGTTCCAAATTTAAACATGGTACCAAGTTTACTGATGACGCCTTCTAGAACTCATTTTAAGATCGTCTATAATTATAGCAATAAGCTGAAAGAGAATGCGTGTTGGAGTTCTGAACGCTGAAGAGGATTACAGTGAACAGATACACGATTAACTAGCATGTGGCTCGCTATCAGACATCATGTGTAGGCTACACGTCCGTGAGGTTAACAAGCACCACTCCAAGAATATGTATGAAGAAGTAGCCTGGCGCATCCTTCACCACCGCTATCACAGATCGAACATCGCGGTCGAGAGGCTAACATTCCTGGTTCATATTGTCGCGGTCCTTGGTTCAAATCTCGTCTTGAATTCTGGGTTATTGTAATTAGTTTCGCGATTCTTTTCTAAGAGCATGCGGATCCTCAAATTAGAACACGACAGTTTCTTTCTACTTCCTTTCCAATCCACTATTCACCGAATATTCTACATCAATCTACTACGTATCATCAAAACTGACAGTCATTAACCCTTCAACTCTTTAAAAACGAAAAGTGTCTGGTTCATATGACTCAGTGCGTACCGCGCAGGAAACACCAACTCGGTGTACAAAATGTTTGTTTGATCTGAGATCCGTACGAAACACATAAACGCAATGTCAGCACGATGTAATTTTTTCCAATGTTAAACCTGGCGGTACGTAAAGTAACCGCTAGGCTTCAGAACGTTCAAGACCCAGTGGTAACTTTACGTACCACCAAGTTTAAGTTTCAGAAGTTATACTTCTGTCCACACAGTTCATTTGCGTGATTCGTGGATCTCAGAAGAAAAAGAGATTATTTCCCAATCCAGCATAAACCGGCCGCTTGTACAACACATACGGCGTGTTTACTGTGCGGTACGAACTGAATATTTACACAATTCTTGCTTATTTTCATCTTCAAAGGACTAAGTGACTCGAACAAACAAACGGATAGAAGTTACTTGTGAGCTTCACGCTCAGCCCGCGCTTAACCCTCGGGGGCAAAGCCCCGATATCCACTGATTATGGCGCTGGGCAAGACCGAGGCGTGGGAGTGTCCCTGGCGTGAAATGAAGTCCAGCCGTCCAGTCTATATGGATCTCTTCTCCGATACTCGTATATGTTTATGCAATATTTCGGATGGAAAAGTTTCACTGTCGTACGATTGAAAAAGAAACTCAAGTTTCTGGTTTGTTCGGTACATTTAATGACGAATGGTTCATGGGTATGTCATAGCCCTTGCGCCAAAGCCTATCAAAATTGCTCTGGCTACTCTTATGATTCCAGAACGGATTTTCGTGAAATTTCATACTTGGAAGTTCAACTGTAACTTGCGAACTCGTTTCAGCTTTGTTCAAATGACAGACCAACGACAAAAACTTCAAAGGAAAATCCCACGCTACTTTCTGGGCGCATCTCCGTCGTGATTCGTGCATAACAAACTAAACGGTTACCAGAATGCATACCTTCTGAAGAGCAAGTTGAACAGAAAAATGAAACACACATATCATGTCAGGGATTCTGTAACAGCTATCTCACTACGGCACTGGTGTCGACTCAGCCTCTAACAGAAATGAGTACCAGGAATATTTCCTGAGGGGTAAAGACGGCCGGTGCAAAGGGCTGACAACCTTACCACCTTCATGTGCCGACTGTCTTGAAATGTGGGAGCCTCAACCTCCTGGAACCCTCAAGGCCTGTCCAGGCATGTAATGGGATTGTTTTACCTTTACCTCAAAATTCTAGGTGCCAGCAGGATGACGTGAATCAGGTACAATACTGCGAACCCACAAATATCTGGCGTCAACGTACAACATATAGTCGCACTTGCAGCCTGGCGCCCGGGACTTGTGCACCCTTTCGTACGTTCAATACGTCTTGTTGGCGGTTGGCCCTCTCTAACCTACTGGCAATTTCCTCACCTCAGTTTCCTACAAATTTGATACTTAAGAAGTTAATTTTAGGCTGAAAACTCTTTCCTCTCTCATAACAAATGGGAGCAACACTTCTCATATTGACATACCACTGGTACTGCACCTTAAGGGGGGGGGGGGATGACTTCCTCTCTACAAAGAGTAATATATATAATCTTTCAGGTTTGAATAATAAAAGGTAAATCAGTCCCATTACAGGCCCGAGGTGCCCAGAGAGTTCCAGGAAATTAAGGTTCCCAGATTACGTGACAATGGCCCAGAATGGTGGTAAGGTTGTCAGCCTTAAGAACCGGCCGCTTTTTGCCCCCAGGAAATGCTCCTGGTACTCATTTCTGTTAGAGGTTCAGTCGACCCCAGGGCCACAGTGCGATCGGAAGGATGTCAATAAAAAAATTCCAATGACAATCTGGAATCGAACCAGCGACCTTCCGATTTGTAGCACAGCTACCGCGGCCTCCCCAGGTCTGAATAATGTACTACGAAAAGGAAGCTCTGCAGAATAACGACATTTGTAAAACACAAATATGAACGCTCTCATGTTTTCACCGTCATATGTCGGACTGCGAGGCCAGCTCCTATGATAATGACTGTAAACGTAAAGTTTTCCCACGTCCATGCCATGAAGGCATATAAGGGGAGTAGAAGTATAGCTCCACTCATTCTTACCCTTGACACTAGATCCAGGTGAGTGGTCAGCTTCAAACCCCAGCCGCTTAACCCCAGGAAAAACCCAGAACCTACTGAAACAGGACTCTGGGTGGGTTCCAGAGTCGGTGTCGACATTTTGGAGAACTAACAAGTCTCTTGCCCCTACTAGAATTCGAACCCCGAACCATCCATCCCGTTGCGTAGTCGCTCAACCGACTGAGCTACACTTTATGACAATAATCTGAATTACATCTATATCGCAAGTAGTAGGTGCTATGACCTAGAAGGTTAAATCATATGTAATGAATTATGAAGACAGACAGACGTCACAGGCAAATACATTCGCAGCAGCACTGAACACAAACTGCTCACGTAACCCTGAGTTGGCCATCTACGTAAGCGACTGCTATTCTACGAAACACTGTGAAAGGTTCACAGATCGGTTGCTAAGTCGGAAGTTAGGTGAGATAAGATTTATCTTCGTCACGAGGTAACAGGGGACTGAAGGAGACTGCACAGTGAGGAGTTTCATGATCTGCATGTTCGATTGATGAGATTAAGAGGAATGAGATGGGCGGGGAATGTGGCATGTATGGCGGAAAGGAAATATGCATACAGGCTTCCGAGGGAAATAAGTCGCTTGGAAAACGTAGGTGTAGCCATGAGGATAATGTTAAAATGGGCCTTCCATAAGTCGGATGGAGGCATGGACTCGATTCACCTGGCTCAGGATAGAGGCGGGCTTTCTGTAAACGCGGTGACGAACCTTCGGGTTCCATAAAATGCGGGGAATTTGACTAGCTGATGGACTGTTGACATCTTAAGAAGGACTCTGATCCACGGAAGTGGTTAGTTACGCCTCACGATACCGCTCAAAGGGTACGCCATAGTTCAGCATGGCAGGCAATGTACGTATAACGTAACACTGTGACAATAAGTGTTACATATTCTGAGTGCGTATTTTAGCCTTAGATATCCAGCATGCCATGCGCAAGCGGCATATTGTCATCTGTGGCCTGCCCCTCTCTACAATACTTTACCGCATTATCTCACAAACGGTAATATTTTCGACAAATAGTTGCTGAACACAGAATATGTGTTTTGATTTTCTCTACAACTTTTGCATGAAATATATTTCATTCTAAGAAGAAATGAGGGAGATATGATCAAAAGTCTATACTGGCCTTCACGTAAAGTACCAGTCATTCTTGTCCGATTTTGAGGAAGTTTGTATTTTCTCGGACACATTTTCGATAACTACTCAAATATAAAATTTCATGAAAATCCGTCCAGTGGGAGCCGAGTTGTTCCATGCGGCCAGACAGAGATGTAAAAGTCGCTATTCGCAATATTGCGCACTCGTCTAATACACACACACACACAAACAAACAAACACGCACGCACTTAATACGTGTATATTTTCGTACTCACAAGTGTACCTGAGCTAGGTTACGTGGGTAGCCTGCACGGTACATCTAACTGAAACAAAAAACCTTCAAGAAATTACGAACGTCCCACTTGACGAAACGCGGGTTTAACACACTGCTGATCGAAAAACGTCTCAATACCATAATCAAGGGACTATCGATAGGCCTCTGGCATGCGCATGACAAGAAAAGAGATGCTCCCCGACTTCTGGCGGGGTTCCGTTCCGACGACCACTAGCATTATTCATCACAGCACTCTCCTCTTAATCTCAGTAATTAACCAACTTAATGCACAAAATCTCGTTTTATAATAAGTTTATTATATGCCTCTACATGTTTCCAGCACTATGTGCTCATCGTCAGTAGGTCATAATTGTATTATACAGCATCTGGTATCGTCACACTCTGTAGGTGACCCGTCCAGTGCACCGGACAGCTACCTATAGGTGTGATGATACCATATGCTGTATAATACACTTTTGACCTCCTGATGATGAGCACAACAGTGCTCGAAACATGTAGAGGCATATAACAAACTTATTATAAAACAAGAATTTGTGCAATAAGTTGGTCAACTGCTAAGATTATACTGAGATGCACGGTCAGCAAAATATCAAAACTCTTTTCTTAGCTTCATATCTAATTCTGCTGCCTTTCTATTTCTTCTATCGCCACCTTCGCTACTTTCACTTCTCTTACTGGTCATGGTGGGCACAAGGGAACACACATAATCCATAATTATGTCACTGTCTTAAGTATGAGTGGTCGTCAGATCGACGGTGTCGTAAGTCCGGAAGCGTCTGTACTAGGGACAATCAAGGACGGTAAAAAGTAACACAATGTAGAGGAAATACAATAAAGCGAAGCAGTCAAGTTATTACTGTGCACTTCGCTAAGGCAAACGAGGGAATGGAGGTACAGCTCCACTCATTCTAAACTTCGGCACTAGATGGAGGCGAATTGTCAGCTCCATGGCGGCTTTAACCGCGGGGAAACGGTCTCCGGTACTAACTGAGTAGAAAGTTTCAAGGTCTCCCAGAACCCGTCTGGACGCTTGGGGAAGAAGAGAAAAATCTTATCACTAATCTGATACAACGATAGATAAGGGTGGCCGATGAAGAATTATAATTATCTTATGTGTGTGGGCAAGTAGTGACAAAGTAGACATCAATCCCTTGGGAAATTCTGACGTCACTGAGATGATCTGCACTGAACAGTGGTTAGCAAACGGTGTGCCGCGAGCACCGGAAGGCTGAAAACCCACGCCGTACAGAACGACAGTTCCTTCCGTCATGCCATTACATTTGTAACCGACCACCACTAACTACGTCTCTTGCACGAATTCGCGTGATTTTATCTCGTAGTTACTGTGAGCTACATAAAAACTCACGACCTTACTGTCTTGTCACTCTCTGCACTCTGTCTGTTGCTAAAAGGCCTTCGAAACATGCAGCTCACACAAACAACATTTAACAGGCAATGTACATATGACGTAACACTGAGACCAGGCGCGCCTAAACCTCTGTGGTTTCCATGCCATAATCGTTGCGGATTACAGTTCAAAGGAAGAGACAGTCCTCCGAAACGTCCAGACAATATATAAACACTTTATTATCCAACTTTGCACAAATATATAATTCATAGATACAATTAAAATTATAAAATGTTTAAAAGTGCTCCTACATGTTTCCGATCACAGACGATCCATCATCAGGGAGCCTTGTACAGTGCTTGGCTAAAATTACAAGAATGGTTCTATCGTGTCCGTTGACATGGACGTACTCGGTGTACGTACCGACTACGTTCATGTAATTATTGTAATTTTAGCCAAGTACTGTATAAGGCGTCGGTATACCGACTGACTACGGGCTGGACGGTCCGGGATCGAATCCCAATGGGGACGAGATTTTCCGCCCGTTCAGACCGGCCCTGGGGCCCACCCAGCCTCCTGTAAAATGGGTAACGGGTCTTTGCCAGGGGCAAAGTGCTGCCGGTGCGTGCTGCTGACCACTCACCCCCTTCTAGTGCCGCGGTCATGGAAGAGTAGAGCTATACCTCTACCCACCCTCTGGGCCACACCGGGCCTGTAACGGGATCACTTTACCTTTACCT
>Ga0123354_10003346_pt1 | contig 22096 bp, 13 predicted proteins | sample TergutLab28metaG_2_FD_97872 | JGI IMG/M metagenome (GOLD analysis project Ga0123354, IMG submission 97872) | Labiotermes labralis P4 segment gut microbial communities from Petit-Saut dam, French Guiana - Lab288 P4 | ecosystem: Host-associated > Arthropoda: Insects > Digestive system > Gut ... | reverse complement strand
TTACATTTCACTTCATGTAACCTATTACCAAAATATACAATCCATACATAACAACGGCCTGGTTTCTTTTAAGAATTGCGGCCGTTTTCAGCAGACACGCTCCAGTGAGCACCCCCCTCCCCCTCCCCCTCCCCCTCCCCCCCACCACTTCTCCTAAACTCTGGAATACAAAAGAAGCCACACGATGGATGTTGAAATCAGAACATTTATTTTAAAAAAAGGGGGAAGTTTGCATGTAACCAAAAGTTTGATAAATGAGATTTCACATATGCACACACACACACACAAATTCGCTACAGAAAAATTTTTGAGCAGTCCCGCAGAAACGAGCGGTTGTAATATTAAATCATTTCACATATACAAAAAAAAATTTACATATTATTCCTTGCATGTAAAACGGAAAAAAATATATAATAAAAGATAATAACGAAACTAGAAGAGAAAGAGAAAATTGTATTGAAAACTGGTGATGGTAAAAAAAACATAATATTTCACGTAGCCCGGTTTATGTTCCCCCCCCCCCCCCCCCCCCCCCCCGGGCGCCCTTTCTCCCCCCCCCCCCCCCCCAGGCAACACAGTCACTGTTATTTTGTAGTAACCACTGCATTTCCTCACATGTAGATTACTCTTTGAGCAATCCATTCCAGTGTACAAGAATGTCATATGAAATCAAAGTGACATTACAAGGTCAGGGAATAAAGTGTAACCTTTTACAAGAATACAATGAGTATAATGTAAAAAAAAACTGTTATCATAGTTAACTGTATAGTATATTTTGTAACATGGCAAATGCTGATTTGAAAAACTTAAGACTAACATTTCTTAATGTTCTCAAGACTCCAGTTCATTGCTTGCAATGCAGTGTGCCACTGCTAACCATTTTACTCAATGTAAAGAAAAGTCAGTCATGCAGTTTTACTTACACTACTTTCACAAACTCAACAAAAAGTAGTACTGACAGGAAGTCTTTCACACACGCATGCTCTTTAGACGGGAAAGGGTTGCTAAACTCAGAAGTCCACGAGCTTGCTTTTTCTCAGCTTTATCCTGCGCTGTAGAGTCAGGAAACCGACGATGATAAATATGTGGATATGATTCTTGAAACTGCAATATAATACAATACTCACTTAAATACAATAGACAAAATTACAGAATCATAACACAGTACAGACTCTCTACACTGTAGATGTTGGCAGACAAAGCACTACCCACAGCGCAACAATAATAATAGCCATACTTAAAAAATAAATAAGTTACAGTATTCTTCTCTCTTAAGTTCCGTCAATACAACTGTGAAAAACAAAAAACCACACAATGGACTGAACAGAATTTGGAACAGACACACCATGAAGGTCATAATATTGTAGTAGGTTTTCTGTGTGACATAAATAAATATTTTCTTTTCACCAAAAAAGATATCCTTTGACTCAGATCTGATTAAAAGAAATGAAGAAACATATGTTGACGATGAGGAACTCTTGTGAGATAAAACACACTTTATATCTCAAAGCATGACACTTTCATTGCTTCTAATTTGTACACATTTTGTTCCTGTAGATTTTGACACAACACAAAACTATATGTAGCACTAACCCATATATTAAAATAAGAAATAAAAATCTTAAAAATCACACTCCATAAAAATAATTGCAGACTGATGGTGGGATGGGATAGCACAGTCAGTATAGTGACTCACTATGGGTTGGAGAGTCCCAAGATCGAATCCCGGTGGGGGCGAGATTTTCCGCACCCATCCAGAATGGCCCTGGGGCCCAACCTGCCTCCTATACAATGGGTACTGTGTCTTTCCCATGCAGGTAAAGCGCCAGGGGCATGGTGTTGACCACCCACCCCTATTTAGCGCCGAGGTTAAAGAAAGAGTAGAGCTATACCTCTACTCCACCTCTGGGCCTTTGTGGCCTGTTATAGGGTGAACTTTACTTTACCTTTTTTACCTTACCAGACTGATGTGTTTGGGAGAGGAGGAGGAAAACTACATCACTACAGGTGTCCATTTGATCATGTCCCTGCATGGATTTTGCCAGAGGAGCTGTATTGCATAGGAATTCACAGAGTCAGTGGTAAGATATATGCTTGCCTTTGTTACTGGCCATTCTTAAAAGTGGGCCCTTCCAAGTTTATCAAACAGATCCAGCACTTCTGCCAATGTTGGAAGCAACGCTGGAAATGTCCTTTTTTAAATCATATGTGTGATTGTCAGTGGGTGTTGCTGAATTTCAGGGACATCCTGAAAACCATGCCCTTGTAGCTACAATTTAATTCTTGGGATGAAGTATTCGCACAGCACCAAAACCAGCAAGTGAGAAGGGTGGAGAGCCACAACTGTTTCAGTGCCAAAAACTGTAGCACTGACCAAGCAGTGTGTGTGCCAGTACATAGTCATGATGAATCAACAAACCACAGTTCTGCCATCGTTCCAGATGTTTTTGGCAGACTCTCTCTTTCAGATGTTGTCAAACCTTCTGGTTAACCATGTGGCCTGGAGAAGCAAAATTCTTCATGAACAATGCTATCACAGTCAAAAAAGATAACCACCATGCTTTTGATGTTGGAACTGAGTTGCCTTACTTTCTTCAAATATGGAGAAGACAGGTGTTTCCATTCCTGTGTTTAAAATACAGACTTTCCAAGACTGAAGCAAACTGTAAAGCAAGTATTTTGTTGCTTCAAGCCAGTCATTAGAAAATCACAGATTTCACTTGCCACACACAACAGTAACACCCACTGTGAAGTAATGCACAGAATTATGGCTGCAAAACTCCCCAGACTAACTCCTAATTCTTAACCTTCTGGACATGCCTTCAGGAGTCTCAAAGTGCTTTAAATTCCCATTAGATGTTGGCTTCCTATGCAATAAAGCTGCCATTCTCAGGGAACCAAATAAAATGTACTTCCATATTTACATACACTGTTACAGATATATGGTGAATTACATTATGCGACCATTTATAGTCTATTTGTATGAGTACAACTCAATAACATGAGAAAATGAATTAGAACTAGCAGTTCCAGTAGAGATGCTGCTTCACTCACCATTCTTAAACGTTTCCTTTTCTCTTTAGGGGCCATCTTGCAGTCCGAAAGTATTTGCTCAAGCAGCTCTGAGAGAGCAAGCTGTGAAACTGTCACTCTCTGATGCTCAAACTGCTGACTTGATACTTGCTGGCAATATGTCACACTGCTTTCTTTATGATTAACCTGCAATATCACCCAGTACCTTATGACACCTTCAATAACACCTCCCACTGTGATGCAAGAAGAGAGAAAGCTCAGTCTAGTACAGAGATAAATGTGGTCATTAAAAAGGGGGGGGAGGAGTAATGTAACCCATCAGTATATAGGTAACAAGTTCAGGTGTGAAGATTCAGGTCTTCTGGGATATAATGCTCTCTCAATGTGTGCGAAGTTCCTTACACTTAAAAGGCACTACAATGATTCAAAACATAAGTAACTACTCATCCAGCACTGTGTCACAACCCAGAAGACCTCAGTCTCCAGAAACAGTGCTGTAAGGAACTGAAGTCTATCAAGTTGGGACATGTAGTGTAACAGTTCTGACACATTCATGCTATTATTGCCACTACATTTTCAGTTTGTGGGTGATAACTTCTGATAATGTAACAAATAGAATAAAACTGATGGTTGCCAGCAAAACAAGAATTAATTAAGTACAACCAGATTCATTTAAGATTATATTGCTGAAAAAATTTTCCTGTGTTTTAGACATTAGAATTTTAGTACCAAAGCTTTCCACTATGATTAACACACACATCATCAATTATCATTGTAACAGATTTTCCATTTAAATAGCTTTCCTGCCTAGGAGGCACAAAAATTACATGACAGTACTAATGGTTTAACCCTTCAGTACACTTTGATACCTTAAAATCTTAAACAATCTCCCCAGCTTGCCATTCATCCGTTTTATACAGTGACACATTCACAACCATTTACTTAAGACTAATCTCCAAGATAATTTTTGAGACAGGTGCATTTCACAGGCCATGACACACACTGCATAATTTTAATGTGTGTCATCTGCTGTATTATTGATTGTGCGGACTGTCTGCGAATCTTGTTAGTGTTTGAGGGATCACTGTGATAATACAAGCCTCTGTCAACCACTTTTACATTACAGTGATAAAGGATGCAGGTGCAAATAAGTGTCTTATTCTTACATTTCAACAAAACTTAAAATTGTGATGGGAAATCTGCATAGTGAAGTGTGGGTTAAACAGAGAATGTTGTGACTGTTTTACTTTAATTTAGATAATTTTAAGTATTCTGTGTGGAAAATTTATGTACACATCATGCTTAGTTCACATTGCAAAAACATGTTTTAATCTTGTTGGGTAACTTACTGTATACATGACCAGCCTGGCTACTACAGTAAAAACCGATATATAGCTCCAAATGCTCTCACACATATATTGCTGAAGGACTTGGCATGTTTATTTCAACTTTAAAAATGGTCATATCACATTCAAACACAACAAACTGTCTTGAATTCAATAACGAAGCCAGTAAAAGGTGGGAGGAAAAAAAAAAAAAAACAAGTACATTTGGAATGGTTCCAGCAAAAATGGCCTGCCCATCTAACAGTTATTCAAGAACGTGTCAAAAGAGGTAACACATAACAATGCAGTTTGATGGTGAAAATAAATGATTTCATGAAGATTTTTTGGAATAATAACCTAGTAAAGTGAATGTGTATTTTGATACAGAAGTACAAAAAAAAATACTTCTCCATCACTAAGCCTGGTTTATTTAATTTTTCCAAAATCATCTTAATGGGATTCACCATATTTTAACATATTTCCATTTTTCCAAACATACAATCTGTATTTTCAGTCCTATCAACTGATTTACAACTGATCTCATTTGCTGTACTACTGTTGCTAGAAAATAAAGCAAACTTACAGCAAGTAGTAACAGTAAAGGGTGAAGACATCAAGTCAAATCTTAAAAGAGCACCGAATTAAAATAATACAACACATCTCAAGACAAAGAATGAATTACTGAACATATTCCATGTGCAACGAACAGGAATGCAAATGTACTTAAAAATAAAAATATTCTTACGTCAACAGCGCAGGATGAAATTTTCAATAAAGTGAAGCCTCTATTCATATTTCTCTTTCAAGTACCTTTCAATTTTACTGCTGCCTGTAACCGTACTTACAAAATATCGTCATGACTTGGCCAAATAGCAATGGAGAAGCAGGGATGATGTAGAGGCCTCAGTCACATGGAGGGATACCTCAAATCAATGGTTTGCAGTTGTTAGCACCTGATCCATAGTTACTATTTTTCCGCATCAGCCTGTTCACTTTGCCTTGTTGAGTTCAGCACTGGACAGTTGTATGATTTAGTATTGCCACTATTACTGCCACAGGGAGGAAACTCCCAAAGATACAATAAGAGTGTTACTGTGTCTGAACAGTGATGGCAGTAACAAACTGGTGCCTATCATGTTTGCAAAATCACTCAAAGTATATTGTTTTTAAAACAAACATAAAATCTTCCCATGAAATACAAAGCAAATAAAAAGTGGGATTTACCACAACCACTTCCACACCATTTTACAGGCACTGGATGCCACTATGGGTGTACAAGGTAAAACATTTAGTTGTTTGTGGGCAAGTGTTCTGCTTGTTCACAAGCAAAATCATTTCTATTATTCACCACACTGCACAAGCATGTTACACCCTCCTGATTTGGGCACCATTAACATAAGTGTACAAAAAGCACCTAGTACTAAAGACGTGCTTGAAAGAGTCGGGAAATGAAGTCGAACTGAAAATCAGTGTTTTGCAGGTGATACATTTCATCGTAGCAATCTGGCAATAAGTTACGCTGTCAAACATTGAACAATTTTTTCACCAGTGCAGCTAAGGGTATGAACTTAACACACATACAAGGCAACTTGGATTCCAGTACTGAATAAGAAAATTATGACTTCCATGATGGTTGGATTTGCCTACATGCTGAGAAGAACATTGATTTCAGTTCTTATGTATCCACAGACAATGAGATGCCATTTGCAGATGTCTGGTGTTAATCATCATATGATGATCATGAGGGAGAAGGTAATAATGAAAAAGAGGGAGACAAACATAAACCTGAACAAGTACTAAGTTTTTCCAAAGTACACACTGTGTTACAAAATTGTTAAATCATTCTTTCAGGAACACAGCTTTGGTGTGCATGTCTAAGAGAACATTTTGAATTTGCAATTGACATTGTTTTGTCTCAGATATAAGACTGCTCCTTAAGAGTTGTTGATGACAGATTTTTCTGAAAACAACTGATCAACACACAGGTACTATAGTAACTTGTTATTTATTCATTACTTTTGCATGCCTTAGTGTAAAATTATAACTGTCACTTTTGTTGTTTTCTCATGGTTATGACATATTTAGTGCTTCCCTGCAACTGCCATATTCCCATGTTTGTCAGTTTTCTATAACTGTCCCTTTAAAAATGATGGATAGAGGTTTCACTGCACAGAATAAATAAGAACCCCTTGTAGTGCCATCCTCCTAAGACATATTGCCATTACACTTTTATTGATTTCTGATTTGAATTTGCATGGTACAGAAATACAATATTCATATTTTTCCTGCTACAGCAGTGTTTTGCCCCCACCATTATGGCAATTTGCGTGTGTTAATACACAGTGGTGGGCACATCAGAGAGAAATGATGAATCAAGTTACAACTTACAAATACCTGTCATTACTGATCGAATAATAAATGTTGACATTACACAAATTAAAGTGTAGTGCTTATCATCTGAAAACCTTTTGAGTTTTTTACAGACATCAAATGCAAAATCTGAAATCTACATCTTTATACCCTCCAGCCATAAAGATATTAAAAAAAATCCCACCATTTGCATCCACAACACATCTCGTTCCCAAGCATAAATTTATTCACATGCACATACAATTAAATGAACTCACAACGTTCCTTTGGTGTGTGGTTACAAGAAACTGAACTTCTGCCTCCAAATCACTTGGTACACTGAGCACTAATTCATGGTGAGACACAAGGAAATACACAATACTGCGTGCCAAAGCGATGTCAAAATTGGCTTCACCTTCACTGCGTAAAATCGTAGGTGTGAATATGTTTACAACCTAACAAGAAAAATCACTATTAATTCAAAAAAGATTAAGAAAAATGTAAATTAATATACAAAATCAGCATATACATCTCACAGCGCAAAGAGACATACATTATTTTTATACAGTAATATGGGCAGACATAAGAAAATGTTGGCTTGGTACACCAGTCAGACAAAAATTCTACTTGCAAGATATTTCTACTTGCGCCTACCAACGCAGTTTGAATCATACTATTCTAATATTTTCCCTGCATCCTAACATTAACATATGTCAAAACTGTGTTAACAAAGACCCTCATACCTATTCCAGGTACAAGTTTACCATTTACAGAAACAAAAACATGACAGTAGGACAGAATATTAATGAATAAATTCTAAAATTTCTACTTGTCAGCCTTAGTTTTCACACATTACAATACAAACATATATAAAGGGAGTTGCTGAGACCTGAATATAGTTATGGACAAAGATAAACACAAGATATCAGGTATTATTTTATAACTTCAAAACCATAAGCAAAATAATATTATTAATATTTGGATGTTCTTAAAGCAAATTAATAAAATGCATGGTAAACAATTCTGGAATTAAGAATCTATAAAGTGTATATGTATGATACATACATTGGACTGAGCACAGAGGGAGTGGTGCAAGTTCCACTGATTCATGAAGTGCAGAAGATATTGAAGCTGGATGCGGTTATACACAGGAATGCACAAAAGTAGGAGTTGTATGATAGTAACCATCAACTTCTCTCCACCTTCCCCAGTGTTCATACGCACCAGTCCATCTAGACCGAGAACAGAGAAAAAGTGATAGTAGTAGGCAATTAGAAGGCCTTTGTCCTCCATGCTGCTGAACTGTTCAGTTTCCCATCTACACAAAGCTTGTTCAACATACACACACACACACAAACAAACTGTACTTCCCCACTCCCCCACGATGCAACAGCCCCTAGTGGGCCAGGGTCTACTCAATATCTTGGCTTCACAATCACATGCAGACACTTGGTACAACTTCTCTGGACGAGTGATCATCCCAACACAGAGACTTATACCTGACAACACACAACACTCACAAGAGACGGACACACATGCTCCCAACAGAATTCAAATGCACAATCCCAGCAAGGACAAGACAATTATGATAATACACCCCATCCATCAGCAAACGCAGTGTAATGACAATTACTGATGCACTTGCTACTCCAAGATTTGTGCTTACATCTGTGTTGACAATGTAGATAACCATTCAGAGCACTCCAGCTTTTGAAAAGAGCATAGAATGGGTTCCAAACATGATGGTTGAAGTATGTACCACACACATAGTACACTTACAGAAAGAAATTTTGTGATTTAAAGAACTGTAATAGAGCAGTCATGTTGGCCTAAATCAGAATTTATTTGAATGTGAAGCTGTCAAGTTTTGCTAAATACACGCTAAAACACTTAATGCTACTGTTTCAAAAGCAACAGAAAACTGGAAGTTATTGGTTTATTGCGTACTAGAATGGATCCACTCATTCGCGTTAACACTTCAGTCTCGAGGTCAAGTAAATTCTACATTTGGACAAATTACACAACATTTCTTTATAAAATTGTTGCTGTTCTGTACAATTGGATCCATAATGAGTGGTCCATTCATGTACTTGTAACATCAATCAACAGACTGCCTACAATGACAGTAGAAGAAAGAATGCTGGGAAAACTCAAAAGTGGCTGGATCAGCAGAAGACTCAGAACAGGATGTAAAGGCCTAAACCTTCAGAAGACATAAGTTTGGATTTACATTTTAATAAAGTAGTATGAGAAACGAGAGACACTGATAACCACATATCTAATACCTGTATTCAAATTTTCCAAGCTGTCAACCAACACACCACTGCTACGTCGCGAACTGGCTTCTGAACTTGAACTGGACACTGCAGTGTAGTAAGAACTGCTCTCACTGCTTTGACTCCCATTCTGGTCTATGTCCACCTCTAAACCTATACCTTGCCTGTGAACCTGAGAACATATACCACATTCTTCATTAACCTCGAAACAATAATGATAGTGGAACAACTACTTCTTCAGTCCATAAATGCATAATTTTCATGGATTAGGCAGCAGTATCACATTCTGCACCCACTGGAATTACTTTTGACTAAATCATACAAATTCTCATAAAAACATAGTCACTAGAATATCAATCATATATCAAGATAACTTCTCTGCATTCTTTCTTGATATGCATAAAATTAACATAAGATGGAAAGCTCACAACTGATGCTAGAGGGTCAAAATAAAAGCTGTTTTGGTAAATCATTTTTTTTTATGATGAGGCATCCCTGTTGGTAGAAATACTTTTGTTGATCCCACTATAGCCCCTAATTTGTATGACTTAACATTTTTCTTCAGACAGTGTCTTTCACATTTAGAAATTGTAGCAATTAAGTTTTTGGGATAAAACCAAAATATACTCACAGCAACAGAAGGATTATCACGACGACTGCATCTCATTAAGGTATTCAGACTTTCCAAAGCTGCAACATAATCAAGTTCCTGTTCAGGATCAATGTTGTACTGTGCACGAATCTTGCCAGTGTCTATAAAATCATCAGTATCAGTATCATCAATAGACTTAGACAGAGCTGGATTCACATAACCACCTGACTTGCTACGGAAATGGTACAACTTTCTGTCTTCTTCCACTCCTAATCTCACTCTCCTGCCACCTTTCTTATTAGCCATTTTAACTGAACGTTTCCCACCAATTATTTGGCGCTTTGTTCCAGACTGCCTGCTCCCTTTCTGAGCTGCTTGAATATTCTGTAATGGCTCATGCAAGTTTGGAGCACTTGACATTCTCTTTAGTGAAACACTTTTAATGTGTTGTCTGTGCTGTGAAAAATGTAATGTGTCCACACAACGCTGAGGCACTATGCGAGTTACAGGATTATCTGATGTAAATGCAGTTTCAAAACAAGAGTTAGGTGGCAATACTATGCCTAGAAGACCATTGGTACTCATTTCAGATTGCCCTGATAACATCCTGTTACTCACGGCTAAGTTGCCAGTCGCAACACATAAAAATACTTTTGTCAATATATTGTACAACTTAAACGTGGTCAGAGGTTCTTGCAATTTGAAGTAATGTTCTTTAAATGCTGTTAGAATTTCATTTGGTACAGCTTGGGGCCCTGTAAAAGGAAATTTCAATGAATAATTTGCAAAAAAGTGCAATTCACAAACATGCAATGGATATTACCACTGTAGATAAACTTACAATGCACAAGGCAATTCATGGCAGCCACCAGAGACTGGGGGAAGTGGGAGTCAAGACGGACTTCATTGGATGCATTTGCAGAAAGCCACTCACCTGGAATGGTCTGCAACTCATACCTGAATGGGATCTTCCACCCCAGTGTGTGCTTTTCCAACCTGGAATTTATAATCAGTTCTGTGAAAAATCTAACAATAAGAAAGAACAAACACAATACATTTTAAACAATTACATGCTTTATTTCAGTAACATAATAAATTATACTAAAACATGCTTCATTCTTTTGCCTGTATTTTTTATATACAGTAAGATATCAGTGTATATACAGTAAGATATCAGTGTCAAAGCCCTCAGACTGAACTTGGAACACTACATATCAGTTTACTCAAAAGTTGCCATACAATTAATTCATATTTCTTGTGGTCAGTATTTTGTGGTTCATACTGTTACAAAAGGTGGTGCAAAAGTAGGACTGAAGTTTTAAGTTAGGTCATGTGAAGTGGCTCCCTCAAGATCTGAGTGCAGGTAGTACATGAGTAAGCAGTGTCATGGCCTGCATGTGAACCATGTATTCATCATACACATACTGCCATGCTGGTACTTTTGCTCTACCCTGTGTATAATTCAATCAGTGCCTTACCTAGCCAAGACTACTTTCTTCCAAATCGCCCCAATTTCACACAGCTGAGGAGGCTCAGAACTTGATGTGGTAACAGGATCATCGCAACCTGACCTAGAAAATTCCAAACTTGCAGATGTTCTAAATGGATTCCTTTCTTCCTGCATCCTAGAGGCAGTTACATTATTCCGGTTACACTTCACCTGTGAGGTGGATGTCTGATAATAAGCCATCTGTTGTCCATCCTCAGATCCACAATGGCCCATGATATTTTCTCCACGAAAGGCAATATTATTTACTTTTATGTGTGGGTTTCTCCTTACAGTGGCGCTGTTTACCTCACTGTGTTGAGGCTTTGTCAAGCCACTTACATCTACACTTCTATGTGGAATCTTTTCATTTCGAACAGACTTCCCTGAATCATGATTTTCAGTGTTTACAGAAGGTTTACTGAAGTCTAGTTTTGGTTGCCCCACACTTGAACTCCTTTGGATTGTCTGAGATTTTGGGACAACTGTAAAATTTTCCAAGTTTTTGTAACCCAGATTTGCAGAAGGCACACAAGGCTGTGGAATGCAGTTTCCTTTTTCCATGTCACTTGTGTCTATGCTTTCAAAGGTAAGTGGCTGAAGCCACTTACAAGAGTCTGTATAAGGTCTGGGACTACCAAGATCTTTACTGCTATCCCTCGAATTATATGGACTGCTTATATTAGTCTTCCCACTCCTGATATGCCCATTATCTGTCGTTTCTTGCTCACCAGATAAAGCACAATACTCCTTACTTGAGGTTTCAGATGTTTCTTTGACCTGTTTCTCATAAGCAAATGAATTTTTAATTTTATAGTGGTCATTATACCTTCCATGATGACTCAGATTTTCCACATATGGAACCTTGTAGATACTACTGTGCACAGATCCATAGTCTTTCTGCTCCCGAGTGAAAGTGGTCTTCGGGTAATTTGTTCCACACTGCATATTTTGTCTAGCACAAATATCACTTTTGCTTCTGGTATGTTGACGAGGCAGTGGTAAAGCATGTCCAAACTCTTCTGCAGATACAGGGCAATTCCATTTATTATCTGTTGGTTGCATTACAGAATTAGTGATAGTTGGAAGACCTACTGCGTGACGTGCATCTAGTTGTGGTTCAGCCATTTCAGATCGACTGCATGAAGTCGTAATGCCTTTCTTTGTGACTCCATCTGTATTCTTAACAGGCCACTGGTTCGTCTTACTTTTTGGTGGAATATTTAGTGATTTACTGGCAAGAGGTAGTCTAGTACTGCTGACGTCTGATAGGCTATACAGTAAGAAAATTATATTATTCTCAATTAATGCTAGAGTACTACAGTAAAACCTTGTTGATTTGAAGTGCTTGGAACCAAAAAAATTGAATTTGGATAATGTGATCTCGAATTTCCTAATTCAAAAAATATTAAGATTACAATATACAAAGCTATAATTTTGCCTGTTTGCATGGGTGTGAAACTTGGTCTCTCACACTGAGAGGGAAACATAGGCTGAGGGTGTTTGAGAATAGGGTGCTGAGAAAGATATTTGGGCTTAAGAGGGACAAAGTAACAGGGGAGTGAAGAAGACTACATAATGAGGAGCTTCATGATTACAAATATTATTTGCATGATCAAATCATGAAGAATGAGACAGGCAGTGCATGTGGTACATATGGAAGACACGATACATGCATACAGGTTTTGGCAGGGAGATCTGAGGAAAAGGGGGCAGTGGACAGACTTAGGCACTTCTGAATGCGGTAATGAACTTTCATATTCCATAAAATGCGAGGAGTTTCTTAAATTTTCTAATTTTTTCAATGCACACTTACCTGTTACATGATTGAAGTCCTAACACTATGTTTTATGTAATGATTCTTTACTTAATTGAGTAATTATATCCCCTTCTTGTATTTATTTTTAAACAACTACTATACAATTCAATGTGGGCCAGGTAACTCAGTCGGTATAGCGACTGGCGGGTCTTTGCCGGGGTGTGCTGCTGACCACTCACCCCCATCTAGTGCCGCGGTCATGGAAGTGTAGAGCTACACCTCTACCCACCCTCTGGGCCACACCGGGCCTGTAACGGGATCACTTTACCTTTTTCGCTATAAAATTCAATACACTGTAAATCAAAAACACAAGCCAGGGAACAATATTTCATGTTTCTCACACTTTGGTACTAGTATATTGTTTCTTCAAGTGAGACTCGATTGACCTTTGCTCCAGGTTTGTCCAGTGTCAAAAAAGAACAAATTTTTACGTGAATTTTCCAGAAAGGACAATCCACAGCAACATTAAAACATCCAATTTCTTTGTTAATGTCACTGTTCTGAGCTTTTCCTCCAACCATTACTACCACCAGCAACTTTCACCTCTGACATCATCATTAGAACAGGACATGCATAAATACCCTAACACAGTTCAACAACAGACAAGAAAATACAAGGACCTCTGACTATCAATAGTAAATGGCAGGTTGAGATCACATGAGATGAGCTAATTCTGTTCTGCTTCATATCGTTCAGTTCGGCTAATGTTAAAAAGACACCCCTAGCCCCCCAACTGCCCATTTTAATGCCAGACTCATGGGATTGTGAGACTATTAGATTTCAGACAACTTGAGCTTTACCGCATTCAAATTATTAAACTTTGATGAATCAAGGGGCTGTCCAGTAGCTTCAAATTACAAATAAACCACATTACAAGGTACATAAAATCCTGGGTTTAAAGCCAGGGAATATATTCAGCTTCAAATTATATCATATATATTTTGAATTAACCAAGTTTCAATTAACAAGGTTGTACTGTACAGATTTACATTAATAACTCTTATGTAAGTGTCTGTATAGTTAAGAATGGGGAAGCAAAAATGGAAAACACATCACAATGTTATTCAAATTGCATCACATACTATAAATTGGAGGGGAAATAATTCTAATTGAACTGATGTTTATGATAAGCCATATTTCAACAAATATAACGGTAATTTTTGTACCTTTCTTTGGCTACTTTCTTACCGTAGAAATATGACTTTTGTTAATTATTTTTGTGTCTAATTTTGGCAGGCACAGTACATGGACATTTTATTATTCCTGCTTATCTGTAACTTTCATAATTCTAAAATACAATTTCATGGAAATAAAACAAGGAGTCATTTTGTTCAAAATAGTGCTCTTGTAACATACTGTTAAACAAATTCAAATACTTCATATTTCTATAGTAGTATATCACACCTTCCTACAAAATACTATACATAACACATTTGCAGCATCAAAATGTATGGCACACCTTGTCAAAATTCTGGTGTTACATGTTACTGTACAAGGCTCTCTGTGAATCAGCCATTTTCATGTCTTTTACACTTGAAAGTGAAAAATCAACTTACTCATAGCTTTTTGATACTATGAGGGATCTGCAAATGTAAAAGTCTGTGAAATACGCAAGTGAGGAAGGTACAAATACACCAGTCACCAGTAATGGGAAAAAGCAGCTCTAAAACTCTGGGGATCTGATTCCAGAATGCTGTAGTCCATTACGTAAAAAAGCTGCATCAATTCTCTCTGCTGCAAATGCTCAGTTTTACACAAAACATGACACATGGACTTATTCATATATTGTAGCACCCCAATTTAAGATTCATTTTGGGGACAAGATTTTTATAGCTTAAATTCTGGAAAATTTTAAATGAGGAATGTGTCAGAGTCAAACCAAGAATTACTACCATGGGTACAGAAACGTTATATTCACTCTGAATTGAAATCTAATGCTGCTGTTCTTCAATTCATTTTATATGTATATGCTATATCTGTTGTATGGGAGACAAAAGAGAGAACCTCAACAATAAAATCTTGCTACAGACTTTTTCCCCAGTCACACATGACAAGTGATAGGACACTGCTACATTAGTTTACAATCAATTCTGACATTGCTTCACTCCCACTGCATCTAATCACAGTAATGTGGACACAACCAATACTCCAGACTTGTAAACATAAACTGAAACTCCAAAATAGCATATGACCTGAAATTTTATGTCTTAAATGCAGGAGAAACTAAAACCAAGACACCTTAAATCAAGAAAAATTATACATTATACAAGGTTATAGCAATGACAACAAAACATAAAAAATAAAATGTGGCAAAGTCCTATCTGACAAGCCTTAAATCAGGATTCCACCGTAACTGAATAGTGATGTATAATTCCCTAACACTTAAATTTTGCAAGACTTTAAGAAAACAGTGTTCATGTAACAAGTACTCCAATAACTGGATACCTTTACTGTTTCAAAACGTTTTACTGCATGCTGAGACTGTAAAAGTACATAAGAGATGAGCCTAAAATGTCCAAGATCACATAAAAAGAAAATTAATTCTTGTAAGTCATTTACATAGTTTATCATCTTCATTTACACACCACTTTTAAAACTATGCAGAAAAGTGTTCCATATCCACTTACTGATACAGATCCCCTTCTTTGAGAAACTGATAATGAGGATCAAATGTAGTAACGGCATTTATATTCTGAAAGACACCAGCTTTGAGGAATTTATTTAGTAGTTGAATTGTTTGTTCCCTTGTTACAATATTTCCCATATAAATATGGTTCTGAAGAACAGACTGAAACCAGTTCACAGCTTCCTGTCCTGTGAAGCAGTTATCATACACCTTTATATGACGGCGATGCCTTCTCAAAGGAATTCCATTCTGAAATGTTTCAACCATTTCATTCCACTGTAGAAAAAAAAATAAATGCATAATGTCAGTGGTATTATTTGAACACTTCATTTACCTATTGTTTCTATGACACTCTTGCTGTTAAGTTTATGCAACTGACACAGTAATTTATAAAACAAACCCTTACCACAACATTTAAGTATACCTTCTCATAATAATACTAGAAGTTTACCTTATAGGCCCTTCAATACTCATATAGAATGAAAATACCCATTCACATTTACTACAATATATTGCTGTTAAGTGTAACAACATTTGTGTATGTATTACAATCATGTGCAAACAAGGCCCAAGGCAAATAGTAAACCCCCCTCTACCCCATTCAAATAGATGATCCTAGAATTAAATGTTGAAAACTTCTAACATATACCAATATACGGGCAAAACAATCTTGTGAATGCAATTACAAACCTTATGTTACCATTGGACTTGAAAAGCTTCTTGACCAGATAGGGAGCTATTCAGAAACAGCCTAGGTTCTCACATTGGCATTTCTACAGGTTAAAGTGTCCTGGGGTGTAATGCTGTGTTGCTGGGTGAGCAGTTCCGAAAGATTTTAAGGCATTATCATTTGAAATGTTGGGAACTACTCGCCTGACACAGCGTCACATCCCAGAAACCTTGAATCTTCATGAATTATTAATTTCTCAAGAACGACTGCGTTCTGCATAGTTGGTTTGCCTTATAATAACGGCAGTGATAGGCTCTAGGCGGGTGAAGGGAAAATGGAAATTTAATGACAGTATTCCAGCGAGGCAACCTCGCTGGAATACTGTCATTAAATGAAATTAAAATAAAAAAATATTTCTGGCAGAACCACCTCCTTCGACTCAGAAGACATGTAAAACGTAATACTAACAAATGCTGCAAATGGATAATCAAAACTCTTATTTCACATTCAGGTTATGAGCCGAAATCTCGGTACGTGGTTTAACTATCACAATTGAAGTCTTCTTCAGAAATAACTCACAAAAATGTTCGATAACTATGTAACTACTTTCCAATCACGGCAAAACATTGCAGTTGTCTTCCCATTTAAAACTGTAACACTAAAATTTAAATGCAATTACACCGTATTCACCATTTTCGTAGCTTTATATGGACCACAATTTCTTGCGCCTTCCATTTCTTCTTAAGATAAAAATTCAAAACTTGTTACAAAAACTGCACTCTCTTCACTAATCTACCACACAACAAACAACGAAAATTTCAAATTAGAGCAGAGTGAACGAGCCTGCATAACCGCGTGTTCTCATTGGTTCAATTCTCGATCTGCGATGACCGAACACACGGATAAAAGCTACAGGAGGAAATTACAGGTCCTAGCTGCACGATCGTTACAGCAATGCTGCCAACATACATTTTCAATTGTTTACACCCATACACACTAGATGGAAGCATATGTCATTGACAGCAGGTGAGTGGAGCCCAAAGGTGGAGACCATTACGGAAAGATTTTTTCTTCACTGAGTCACTCGGAAACTTGGCGTGCGGTATAGAAACAAGTAATGCTGTTCCCCAAATAGTCCACTTGTGTGGTTTGATGGGAACATATAAATGTTTCGTATTAATCATTTACCCTTGTCTTCAACCGTCTTCTACGATACGTTTTAAACTTTTTTTGGGATTCGTATTGTACTTCAAGTACTAGATGTCTTAGACAGGTGACCGACCCCAAAGGCTTTTATCTTCATACGAAGTCGTTTATAGTATATAAGTGCCCCGCCTTTTATGGAATCAGAAGGTTCATCGTCTTCATAATAGCCTCGTCATTGGACCTGATCCTCATCTAGACTAATTCAATATACGATAGCATACAATTAAATAGTGCAGCGTTCTTTGAACACTCACGCTTATGAGTGACGAACATCGCATAAAAGAGTTACATATTATTCCCAAGGCATAGCTGTTTCATTATGTTCTGTTACTGACGCCGAGTAAACGTTGAAATGTGACAGAACCAACGAGTATCACATCTTTTTTAATTTGTTCCTTCTTACCATTCTCACCCTTTAAAATAGTGGCAACCGAAGTTACTGCCTACTCTAAAATTAAATAACCGTATGCTGCCAGCAGAATGTCATTACGATTCGTAGAATAAACAACGATTATTCTCTGCGATAACATCAACTATTGTGTCTTTGTACTAGATACAACATTTTCTAAGAAGTGGGAATTAATTTTTTAATTTATAGATGGAATTCATGCTTCAAAATATTCAAGTTTAAGCAGTGGTTATGTAACTTTAAGCCTTAAAACTATGACGCAGTTCGATTGTATTGTCTGTTGGTAACATTGTTGACATAGAGACAACCGTCATTAACGTTTAATCGAGAGCGTAAGGTGAAATGTGCAAACATGTTATCTCATGTAAAAATTAATAATTTCAAGACGTATCGGGGAGAATATGTCGTCGGTCCGTTGCGGTCATCGACGGTTGTGCGAGGGAGAAATGGCTCAGGTAAGATCAATCAGTACAGATAAAGCTGTAAGTTTATGTGTAGTGGAAACCCGCACACTGCTACAATGAATTTGGGTAAGCCAGATTTGTCATATTAAGATGACGTGATATGAAAGGTCATCCAACTATATAGGACGTGGAATGAAGCCGTAGTTCTCCGCATTCTTATCGTCGACACAAGGCGGAGGTGAGTCGTCGGCTTTACATCTTTGGCCCCTCTACCATCGGGAGGCCGGGAGAGCGTAACCGGTGTCCACTGCGTAGGACGCTGAGTGGGTCTGAGCATCGGTCTGGACGCACTGGGGGAGACAAAAATATCTTCCCTTGCCCGGAATCGAACCACCATTCTTCGGTTGTTCAGCCCATAGCCTAGTCACTGAAACGACTATGAAAGCTGCGAGTGTACCTATTTCATGCAATACGTAAACGTTCTCGGAATGCGAATGTAAGCTACGCAAAATGGCGTGATTTGAATTAGACTGAACTCCAAAGTGGTCTTAAATATTTCATGGGTTCAGACAATTTTCCAGTAGTACAGCGCGAAAGAGATCCACCACATTTTCCCCCTATTCTTCTGAGTGGCCATTGGTAACAACTCAGTTCCCATTAAATTTCTTCAAGATTTCACATTCCATATAAATACAAAGCATATCTCACAATTTCAAAATAGTGGAGATTTACAGATATATAGCGAAGTAAAAGGGGATGATAGATGTATGCTTATTCCACGGACTTCCTCAACAAAAATTATATTTGATCAAATTTGACTACTCCTAATTTTACGAAGAATGTGTTACATAAAAACGTAGATTTGAAGTTAAGATATACTCGTATAACTTCAGGGGCCTTTAAGGCGAACTCAAACATAACGCAGCCTATAGATTTCCATACCTTCGGGTTCCATAAAATGCGGGGAATTTTTTGACTAGCTGCAAACCAGTTAGCTTCTCCAGAAGGATTCTGCACCGTGGAGTAAGTAAATAGATTCCCATAGACTTAAACCGGCCCTGAATTCAATACATTTCCATGTACGTGGGATAAATTGTTTTAACGTTTGCTAGTACTTGCTTGCTTGCATACTGACTGACTTACACCACGGAGTGGAGTCCTTCTTGAGAAGCTCACCGGCTTACGGCTAGTCAAGAAATTCCCCGCATTTTGTAGAACCTGAAGGTTCATAGCCGCATTCATAAGTGCCCGCCAACTGTCCATATCCTGAGCCAGCTCAATCCAGTCCATGCCCCCACATACCACTTTCTGAGGATCCATCTTAATATTATCCTTCCATCTACGCCTGGGTTATCTAAGTGGTCTTTTTTCCTCAGGTTTCCCCACCAAAACTCTGTATACGCATCTCCTCTCCCCCATTCGCGCTGCATGCATCACCCATCTCATTCTTCTCGATTTGATCACCTGAACAATATTGGTTGAGGAGTACAAATCATTAAGCTCCTCATTATGTAGTTTTCTCCACTTCCTTGCTACCTCGTCCCTCTTAGGCCCAAATAGTCTCCTCAACACCGTATTCTCATACACGCTCAGCCTACGTTCCTCTCTCAATGTGAGCGACCAATTTTAACACCCATACACAACAAAAGGCAAAATCGTAGTTTTGTATATCTTAATGTTTAAATTTTTGGATATCAAACTGGAAGACAAAGATTCTGAACCAAATGATAACAAACATTCCCTGACTTCAATCCCTTCTTAATTTCTTCCAGAATAGAATTTTGATTTGTTAAGGTTGTTCCCAAATATTTGAAGTCTTCCACCCTTACAAAGGAACTATTATCAGTCTTTATATTGTGCCTGCGTCCTGCATCCTGTTGTCAAGGCATGACCATGTACTTAGTCTTATCAGCATTTACTTCTAGTCCAGTCTCCTTACTAGCGACTTCTAAAACTTCTCCTTTTTTCTTTATAGTATGTACTAACGTGTGCTGCTAGACTTATTAACAAGTGCGTGTTGCTAAGTAATGTAAATACTTCGAAGCATCATTGCAACAGAGCAGGCGTAAGAAGCCTTCTATCAAATTCTAGTGGTTTGTGTCGTAGGCATTGAAGGAACCACAACTGTGTCAGTTCCTTCACACTTCCATTTACATCTCCGCGTCGATTGTACCATCTCAGAACGGTGCTAATGGTGTTATAGAGGTGTTAGATATAAGGAATACTAGACTTCAGGATTATTTTGCAGCTTTGCACTCCGTGCATTCTTGCAGTCAATCACTTCTTTTATTCCAACTAAATGCACATAATATTGTTACAGTTGTAATAAAAGAAGTGTTGAACTTCAGTATGTTGTTATATGAGTCGTTCGGAGTAAAAGAAATTCTACTTAAGCGGATCCCCGATTATCAACCGTTACATCGTTACAAGAATTTGTTTCAACATACTGTGATACTGAACTGTATCAGTTTCTATGCATCACCTCACACTTATTCCCGCCTATAGCAAACATTACTGCCTTGTACCTCGTTCTCGTTTTGGTCAATGGGCCTGACCTGCGAGGTCACCAGATCTCACGCCCCTTGACTTTCTTGAAGGGGCACATGAAGGATGTGGTGTACCAGCAGAAATTACACGCAAATAGGAACTCTTGCAGCGAATCAGGGATTCTACTTATCGCTTTAGGCGAAATGATTACATTATCAGAAAGGCAACAAATTGCCTGTGAGACGCGCATTATTGTGCATAAAGAGCAGTGGAGGTCATTTTGAACAGTTATCAGTGTAACATAACAGAAAATTGTCATCTTTTGATATTATCTAATCAAAATTTATGCTTTGATTACACATTGTAACGAAAGTACGTTTACATAAGTAACTCGGTAACATAATTAAAACTGATCTCTTTCTTTTGTGATATTATCTGACACAGAACTTTCTTTTGATGTACATACAGTAGGGCAGTACTTAAATGCTGTTTTTTGTCTTTTATATGGCGTAAGATTTTGTTTCTTGTTCTGTGTGATAAACAGTGCTGTTGGAACATATTTGGTTATAGCCAAATAACTACATTTAATGTTCGTAACGGCGTACGGTTGATAGTTCGAGCATATGTTGGCATAGCATTTTACTCAAAATGACTGACGTAACATTCTGAGGTCTGGCACGTCTTATGCGGAACAGTCTGTAGCGTATATCACTAGCAGCAAAAGACATTTTTGTTCGCAAGAGCGGCGTACGAAACGCGATTCGCTACTGTATAGATTAAGCTTACGAACGTTGAGAGTGAAGCGATCATGCGTTACACAATTAAGGGACTGAGGCATGCTTCGCTTTACGTAGTGAATAAAAGCATGAATATTGCTGCTCGCGTTATTGACTCAGTTTGTACGTCAATAGGACTCTAAAAAGGGCCGCAGTGAAGCGAAGCTCAGCAATTTTGCAGGCCCGGCTTGAAAGGATATGCGGCTTACCCATCCGCCTGAGTGTGCAGTAGCTGCACAATTTACGGTTAAGTGGTGAAAACACAACTACTGTCAAGTCTCCGTTCTAGCGCTGCGGTTGGTTCGCGGAAATTTGTGGCGTTACGTCGATGGTACCAGTAAATCAACATAGCGCAACTTTTTTAAACGATAGAAATTTTCTTAAGCTGATAAAACGATGTTAATTACACAATAAAATTAAATTAAAAGTACTCTGAATACAGAGTTTTTCATATTTGCACATTTTACATGTTTGTATTAACATTTGCTATATTGTCCAACTGGACCGCCACTGTCGTCTAGTGGTCAGAGTTTCTGGCTACAGATAAAGAGGTCCCGGGTTCGATCCCCGGCGCTACCAGATTTTCTGAGTAGTAGTGGGTCTGGAACGGGGTCCACTCAGCCTCGTGAGCCTCGTGA
>Ga0123354_10003344_pt1 | contig 22105 bp, 9 predicted proteins | sample TergutLab28metaG_2_FD_97872 | JGI IMG/M metagenome (GOLD analysis project Ga0123354, IMG submission 97872) | Labiotermes labralis P4 segment gut microbial communities from Petit-Saut dam, French Guiana - Lab288 P4 | ecosystem: Host-associated > Arthropoda: Insects > Digestive system > Gut ... | reverse complement strand
TACGCTCCCTGAGGATGATCCCATAGAGGGATTGAAACATGTAGGAGATATTTTAAATCCATTTTAATCTAATAATGTGGTTTTAATGGTTTGACAAGCATGTTCAATTAGTTGGTTTTAATAAATATTGTCTTCTTTAGTGTACTTTTGATGACTTTGGTCGCACGGATATCTTCCGCCAATTATGACTTCAAGCTTTCCGGACAGTTAATTGATTATGCAGTTTCTGCTCTTAAGTAACGGTGCCGCGTGGATGAGGACGGCAACCTACTTTACCAAGAGATCTCCTGCCTCTTTCTTCATGGAAGAAAAGAGAGATGAATATGGAAACTGCTCCTTCATATTAGGGAACAGCAAGCCACAAAAGATTCCCATCGTAACGTCGAAAATACAGCACATGACGTCATTACCCCAAGGCAGAATAACCTCTTTTATACGTTTCTTGTAATTACGACCACTGTATTAATTAAGGAGACTGTCAGAGATGGAGTTGCTGGTAATTGTAAGTGAAACGAAGAAAGAAGTGAGTGAAGATCAACCGTGCAGACTATGACACTATCAGTTTGTATACCAAATATTGCCATTCGCAGGGACTGGGCTACAAAACCTATCTGATTGTTGGAATTTTTGTAGACGACTTAAAATAAACTTAATGACGTTGTCTGGAACTCAGACGTAATGGTGTCGAGAGACTGAACAACAGAGAATAACGAATTTAGAATAATACGGGGATTTGGTCGTTGTTTAACCTGAAATATTATCCTGGAAGGGCAGAGAAGAATAACGATAAATCTTAGGCTAATCAGGGTCCTGGCTGAGATTTAAAAATAAAAGCATGTTCAGAATGTGTCAGTAGCATTACCGCTTGGATTACCTTGCACGGTTATTCGGAGTAATGTTTCTTCTGTACCCACAAGGCTTATTTTGTGGTGTTTTAATTTGTATTTTGCGTGAACTAGGAAAATATCAGTTTACCTATTTTGTTACCGAACCATGGAATGTCAAATTCGAAATATAAATTATGTCAAATGAGCTATAGAGAATGTCACAGATAACAATATTGTTGTATTACGTGATGTTATGTCAGGCTATTTCCGAAACATTCGCTCGGCTAAACTGAGAAATAACTTAAGATTCGATCAAGAGGCTCATTTGTCTGTATTCAAAATGCATACCTTCAAATACGTGTGTTTTTGTCTTAAAACCGACGTCGTCTCTGTCACATATATTTGTTACCCAGCATTACCAAAATTGTCATCATCTTCAGCACTGCACTTCTTCATTCTCAGACCATGAAAGCATAAATTTAATAAGAAAAAATTTAAAAACTGGTTCTTATCTCACTCAAAAATTTTCTTCTCTATTAAAATGTACGAAGGCTTATGAAAATAAATGCTGATTGCTCTGTGAATCATAAGAAATACTAATAAATTTTGTTTGCTATGGAAATAATAGAATTGCTAAGCTAGGAAACATATGAAACAAATAATTGTTGTTTACTCTGTGAATCACAGAAAACATGAACAGTTGTTGTCTAATCTAGAATATGAAAACACATAATTGTTTTTTTAATCCAGAAAACCACAGAAAACAAATAAATGTTGTTTACTCTGGAAATCATACGAAACATATTTACCCATGTTTACTCTGGCAAACATAAACATAAATAAACGTTCACGAAACATAATCGTTTTTTACCCTGGTAATTATACGAAACATAAATGACCGTTGTTTACACTGGGAATTACACGACACAAAAAAATTGCCCACTCTGTGAACCAAATGAATAATATAAAATGTCAAAACAGGAGGCCATTATAACTCGCGCTATGTTTTAAAAGGTTAAATGGCTGGATCAGAATGAAACACAAAATTGCGACAGTTCATGTGAAAGAGAAGTGACTAATTAGGCATGAAGCATATCAAATGGCTGTTACTCGTATGCGAGTGCACGCTTTCAACTGAATGACGTTTAACAGGAGTAACACCAAAGTACGAGCAAGGAAACCCACCTCGGTGTCAGTTCTCCAAAAACACAAATCTCTATTCAACCCATCCTGTTATGGCACTATATCATCCCATATTTAAAACCGGCTTGTTAAAGTATGACGCTGGAACGAACAACGAAGCACAGTCTTCATCAGTTGAGAGCAGCGTAGGACAGACTGAAAGCGGCCTGCCATTAGCTGACAGGCCCCTCTATTCCAGTTACGTTGTAAAACAATCGTTTGTGTTTACTGAATATAATGAATTATTGAATCGACACAATAACTTTAACTGAGAATGGGGCAGTCATTAAACGAATTCCAATCCAGAACGAGCCCAGTTCCCTTCTCGTTTACAGTTACAAGTGTAACATATGACATTAACAAATGTGTGTAAGAGTTGTAGGACCAAATACCAATACGTCCTCAAAAAGTAAATTATTTTTCAGACAAAACAACACACAAAGTTTAGTGACGGTAATCATTATCATTGGTTGAAAACATCTGTGGACCAGACTGAGGAGCCATGTTCGACAATAATAACTTTGTAGGCCTAACCTGTCGAGTTAAGAACATGTTTATACATGATGAAATCAAGAAAAAACCGCTCATATGATTATAAGGAACGCATTCAAAGTTTGTTCTGATAACCCGAAGTAAAGAGACTACTTTGAAGACCTCAGCTTAGATGGAATAGTGGACTGGATTCATGTGGTTGTGGGCAGGGACCAGTGGCAGCATCTTCTAAACAAGGTAATGAATCTGGATTTTATAGAGATGGGGAGGGGACGAGGGAATTGCTTGCCTTTTTGAGCGAGCTTTAGCTACTCAAAGGAAGTGTACTTTGGGGAGTCAGTCTTAAAAATGGAGTAAGATTGTGAATAATGATAAAATATGAAGAAAGCAAGCTTAGTTTAAAACACTTTTAAAATGACGATTGACAAAAACTTCGTTTTATAATCTTGATGAATGATAAAATTTTACTTTTTATAAGAGTTAGGGTCAGGAGCCCACACTCTGAAAAGAACTGGTATGAGAATGTTTAGGGAGTAAACCCGTAAAAGTTCTATTTCCCTAACAAAAGTTCATACCTTCCAAAATAAAAGCCTCACTTATTTAACACAGATTTAATTCTTTTATGCACGTATTAGAAACAGTAACAAAATTTCTGAAATTATGGCGATATCCTTTTGTCACTTTTCAAAAGAGAAATAATGTTAAAATTAAATACAAAACACAAAAAGACTAATTCCTTAAATTACCACTTACTGCGCTTGATAATATTGACAGTTAAGATTTTTTGAACTTGGAGCAGTGATACGTAATATTTCTGATATTTTTTATGAAACCAAACTTGGAGGAATCTAGTTTGTTAAAATGGTGGGCTTCTAAATACAAACCTCAAAAGTCCCAAATCTAAGCAGTATAGTAAAATTATTCTAATGAACTTTTCAGCGTTTACCAAACACTTCAAAGCACAAAACACCGTGTAACCAGGCTGAGTGTTTAGATATGTGTACATAAATCTTTATCTCTATCGCATATCAATGTGTGATCTGTTAGCTGTATTTCATTTACAGCCACATTCGAATCTTATCATCCTCTTTTAAGGAAGTTTTGCTGATTACGCTGCAGCCATAACGAACACAAAATAACACAGAAAACCACGGATCTAGAGCTCATGCCACTGCAGCATTCCAGTCACGTAGCGGCAAGTCACACAGACCGTATGAACAATTGAATAAATAATTAACATCCGTAGTTTCGTCTTTATGATTTCTGGAACGAAACCCAATTTTCAGAATAATCATGGAATGTTGAGTAATAGACAAGAAGGCCCTGTAAACAATCGAAAAGAAAATAGAGAATAAATGTAGAATCACTTTCTAATGTTTACTTTCCTACCGATGACGAAGGCCAGGATGTAGAAATTGACTCGCTACGTGCTGAATATTTCGGGGTTCGACAGCCGGCGTGGAAAAAGTATTCTCTCTTCTTCACATCCGTTCAGAACGTCCCTAGGACCAACCAAACCTCATGTACTAGGGGTACCGGGTTTCTCTCTCTGGAATAAAGCGGCCGGCGCATGATGCTGACCACTCACCCTCATCTAGCGCCGAGGTTCAGAATGGGTAGAACTAATCCTCTACTCTCCCACTGTACCTTCAATACATGATACAGGAAGACACTGTACTTTTACCCCATGTCAGGGCACGGTCCCATAAAATACAGCTGTCATACAATCTATAATCGGGTTCCAGATATAGGAGTACACGGCAATATTTTGATTCGTAAGACCACAAAAATTTAAGGACTCTTCATAAAAGAGAACCATAGACATGAAAGACGTTAACATTGTCATTGTGGGACACTAAGCAGTCGAAAAGATGCTGACTTTGATGACAAGCATGTTGTTACAGAACTGAGCGTGACGAAACTCACATGGTTTTACAAATAAAATAATCACCGTCTACGAAAAGAATCAAGTACTATTAAATGAATATGGTATTGTGTTAACAAAACTACGTGTAAATATATTTCTCCTGATATTGAATATACCGCTCGGAAATCGAGTAGGATGTTAGATGTGTGCAATATATTTAAAACATCGCACTATTCCCTTCTACACGTTAGAAGTTCCTATAACATTGTCGCAAGGTGTTGCCAGTGGATTTAGCAAGGAAAGTTACAGCTCTGAAACGTATGAATAGGTAAGTAAATATTAATTAAAAGGTTTAAGTGTTATAACAAGAAGTCCATTAATTTTCTTAGAAAAATTACGAATGTCCAAGAATGGAAACTGGGCAACTCTATTGTATCACAGAGGTTTCAATAAATTTAATTTTTATCAGTGAAAATTGAAATTTCTGGCTCTCAATGCCGTACAAACAATTATGAAACTGGATTCACAAAAAAGTAAAATGTGCAGTATGTCAAAGGTAACTCGGTATATGATGAAGATTGTACAACATCATTTACAAAATTAGACTGCATTAGTCTAAATTAGTCTGCCTGTCAGTTGGAAGCAAATGAAAGTACTGATTTCCAGTTGATGCCCGACAGGTATGATGGAGTTCATGGAATGAAGGAACCGGAAGTACTTCCGCCCTTCATGTTCTGACCTGGGGTGAGTGCATATATGTATATCGAAGCGGAGCTGGGATGTACAATGCAGCTGGCAAGTTATCTGTCCTTCATTATCTCTCAGATTCCGAGGCTGTTTCAATGGGTGCGACTCAATGAAGTAAGCTCCCGTTACAAGCTGCCTAATTTAATTTTAGTCTAAATATAGTCGGTTCAAAAATTTCCCGTGTAATATTATACAACAGTATGCCCGATTAATTAGTCAGAAACCACCGCCTTAATTAATTATGGAGTGTTATGTTTTATTAAGCGTGAAAAGTTACTGACCTGTATATATAATGTTCGTACTTACGTACACACGCAATACAAATAACTTATACAGACTACATTAACACATTCACATATACATACGTACATACATTCATATATAAATACATACATATATACTTACACACATACACACCTATATGCATACATATATACTTAGACACATACACACACACACATACACACCTACATACATACATAAAAGTTCTTTGTTTACCTTACTTTACCATTATAACAATGTGTTTTTACAAGAGAAAAACTCAAACATATTAGGAGCTATGTTTGAGTAATAATTCTGAATAAACAGCGCCAGAAGTTATACGAGAAAGATAAGGTGGCCGTTATACATTATTCTGGCTTACGAACGACAGACACTACGAACACCAGCGTCCTGCGTTCGAACCCATTTCAAGACAAAGCACGTCTGCATCTTTCGTGATTTTTTTATGGCTCTCGGTTTGCACAGACCTTAGGAAAGGCAGCTTCCTCTTCCAAGATTCCTACCAAATGTCAACAAACAATGGTCAGAAAACTGAATGGTGTGGGTCCGCTGCGCCACTGAAAGGAGTGGTACTAAATATCAGCACAACAATGATCAACAAACCTGAAAATTTACAATTAAAAGCACAGGAGGAGATTGATATAAAATAGTCTGCGACAAATATGTTGTACAAATCATAATCGATAAACAGAATAGACAGAAATTCGTATATAATATCTACATAGTGTAATAACCTTTTTAAAAAATAAGCAGAAAATGTTACACAACATATTCTGAGGCTTTTGTTTCCGGGATACACGTCACTATCATACGGGGTAACACTTTACCAATATCGTTTTATTTGACGACGATAATGCGCGTTGTTAAGCACACTCCAGACACATGACGAACGTATCAGTTCTCACTACATATTTCTGGTCGACGTCATACAGACAATAATGTATTCTGCCGATTGCAGCAGCTTCTCCGTGGGACGGAAAGTATAACACCAAAGGCAATTTGAATGTAGAACACCCACGCACTGTGCAGACATCAGTCAACTAAGACGCTGTAGTTCCAGGTGTAGAATGGGAACCACGTATGGGAAATCACCTTACCTAAAAATTAATTAAAATTATTTTAGTTAATTTTTAAAATAAACTACCACTCGTAGTATTATGAGAGGTATCATTATCACTATTAAGACGAACAACACCACAGCCGATATCATATTATCGATACGAGTGCATTTGTTACTTAAAGAAGCTGTCAGGGTTTGAGATTTAACAAAGTTGCTGACAGCTGAAAGAATAAGCTTGGAGCACCGGTTAAATGATAGTGGCAGGAAAAAGCCGAGTTATTGGAGAAAACCTGTCCCAGCGCCCATTTGTCTACCACAAATCCCACACAGTCTGGCCTTGGATTTGAACCCCAGCCTCCGCGTTAATAGATTGGCGACATAAAGCCTGAACCATGGCACAAGAATATGTGTGTGTGGTCTGTGTTTACGTTTTTTAGCATGAATTTGCTAAATTTTGTGGTATCAAAGTACTTAAATATATGAAATGTACTGTGAAACATCCCGTAACTTTATCTACAGGTAAAAATCTCCAACAAGCAAGAAACGTCTTCAAGACTTAAAATTAGTCCTTGGAACTGCGTCAATATACATGAAATTTATGCTATGTAATGACTTCGATAAACCAAATTTTGTCCGTTTCCAACGGCATTCAGCTATAAGCAACCTTGTGCACTTAAGTAGAGTGGGGAAAGAGACGGTACGGTAACCAGACCATGGGCCGGACGACCGAGAAACAACGGTCCCGGTATCCGGCAAGGATAAGAGATTTATCTCTACCCCAAACGTCCTGACTGACTCAGGTTTCCACCCTTCCTTCTCAATGGGTAAGGGGGCTCTTGAGGATAAAGGTGTGTGGAGCCATACCTCCATTTCCCATCTGCTTTCATGGCGTGTAAAGGGACTTCACTTTTACATGTACTTTAGTATTTTCGTTTCTGTTCATATTGAAATTTAAGCAGATTTTTAAATAATAATTTCAAAAAAACTGAAGAAAAGTTCTGTAACTGATTTTTGCTGTTTCTGGACGTATTTTAATGATCTAATTAACAGCATCAGTTATGCATCATCCTCAAACACGGTAACTGTGAGATGTGAAGCTCGTAAAATAATGTTGTTTCTATGCCAGAAACTTCGTATAAATGTCAGAAAACAATTAAAGGTTTCTGCGAAATATTCTGCCTTGGAGACGAAATTTCAAACCAAAAACTTAAGACAGATAATTCTAACGACTGTGTCGACACTGGTAATTACCTCATTTGTCCCATCCCTACCATTTGATAACCTAAATTTATTCAAATTGTGTATAAATCCTCTTCACGTACCTCACAGATAAGAGACCGTATCCATTAAAAATAAAATTCAGTGATGCAGTTTAGGAAAATATTGGTGATCATAGGAGAAACAAAAATACCCCATGAACACAGGGCTCCCTTAGTATTACGAGTACGGCAGTCAGTATTTATGGTTGTAATGGGAATTTGAATGGTTAAATCAGCATTTACGTGGCAGCATATAAACAGATTCTCGGTCTGATAGACCAGTCAAATGTGCAGCTGATCGTTAATATGTTACTGATTTTGATCACACCGCTCAACAGGAGACGGAAAAAAGCATGTGAAGCATAGGTTTCAATTCTGTAAGGTCAAGAAAAGAACTGAACAAGACTAGAAACTCGTTACGGCAGAATAACTACGTCTTTATATTGCTCCTGGGACCTTAATAACCTAGAAAACTATTTATAAGTTATTTGGTTAAACTGTTTATACCACAAGGTCATGGTTTCGATTAATTACATAATACCGCGACCAGAGTACAAATTTTTATCACAGACCAACGTGCAGTTGAAAACATGTTTAGTCATTAAAACTTAAAGATTTCACTGAAATCTTCAGGATGTGTCGAAACTTACTCGCTGAATGCCGAACGCAGTACAGAGATATGCATGAAATCGTGACATGAACACGTTGCTAACGGCAAAGTTCACAATTTTTGTTAACACTCAGAAAAACTGTTCTGCGGTCTCTGTGGTGACCAGAAAACGCCAACGGCATGTCAAGTCCATCAAGTGTCAATATTTGATTAATTTAGGGTTTAAATAAGGCCAGGACCTGTCGTTCTGAAATCAAAGCATCGAGCTGTAGGACAATTAATGGGCACTGAGCTGGACAGAAAATTCGGAAGGGTTTCAGGTCTAATTGACGTTCTGTTCAGGGGGGGGGGGGAACTGATTTCACGGAATGCGGGAAAATTAATAAAATCTTTAGGATAATTAGTGTATGGCCCAGATTTAAACCGCGCACCTCCCGAATACAACTCAGAAGCATTACCGCTCGGTCTTTGGTAAGAACAGCTCTATGCATCGAAAAACAGCATTTACAATGTAAGTGCAGCAAGCTGCTATTTAACAAATTACAGTGAATTTTAAATATGCAAGGCAACTAACGGCACTCCAGGATGACGTGCTAGAATTCAATGTTTCGGAATTCAACTGTGACTTCATCATCAGGAATTATGCGATAATCTAACATATTTCGAAGTATTTTGATTGCGAATTTTTATATCTTATTGGCCGTGACTTCGTTACTTTAGAAGTAGGCCTACACGTCAAGGAGCAAGCAAAAACCCATCACTAAATTCGGGTTAAGACAGCCACAGAATGTAGCATTAATACACGTTCAAAATAATTTATTGGTGTAGCGGCACTTGGTATAATAGAGTATCTTTATACAGGTTACTCAATTTAAGATATGCAGATTTTCTCCTAAAAGCAGGAAGGCCTAGAATATTTCAGCGACGCGGTGTTTACGCAGCGTAATAAAAGGAAAAGTCTCCGTAAAAAACTGCATGTGTCTGGTTACCCACAGAACCGTGGTAGAACGCATATTAACTCTACTAGATTAATGGAAAGTGACAGGGTTACACAAATGGCAATGAATGTCTTAACCAGATAAGAGACTGTCAGCTTTTTAAAAGAAATTAGAACCATACCAAAAATATATAAATGCAAATACGTAGACTTTCATGAGTCCTCTAGCAACGGTTGTGTTATATGTCTCCAAGTCCTTATTTAAAAAAAAAAACAGTTACAATTGAGTTTGCTCTTCGTGCGAAACGCGGGTTATACACGCAGATAAGATTTAACGTTAAAAGTGACCCATGACTACGTGGAGACCCCCTGTTCTAAAATTTATCTATAGTGCACATTTCATTTCTGACAACAAAACTCGACTGAGTAGCATGGCATGGGGATTTAAGAGTTCATTCTACTCACCATTTGCGAGGAACCAGGTGTCACGTCAAGTCCACACTTCCCTTCCTCCCTCCCCCACGCAGTAACTTGTATAAGAACTCAATCACCTCGCTCGCACACAAGTAATGCAGCACGGTGGAAGTCAAATGCTGCTTTTCTACGCCAAAAGCGCGCAGTGGGTAACTGTACAGAACGTAAGCTCGCAACGTGCTTCATAGTCACAATGCATTATTTTAACAATCTTAAACATGTAAAATAATGACTGATGGAGCACGTGTATCGGTAGAGATCTTGTCATATATTCGGAAAAGAGTGGATTCGAATCTCGCAAAGCTCGTCAGGTCGAGGCTACTGTCCTTGCCTTCCTTCAAATTTCCAACAGTAACATTATTCTGAATCCTTGCCTATGTACCGACATACCTGGAACAAGTCTTAGTGACGAAATCTGAAGGCAAGAGATCACTTTGAAAATCTAGACATAGAGGGGACGATAAGATTAAAGTGGGTCTTAAAACAATAGGATAAGAGGGTGTAAAATGGATTAATCAGGCTCAAATATGGAAAAGTGGAGGGCAGTGTTAAACAGCTTATTGAACTTAATATTTGGTTTTTATCACATAAGTTTAAATTCCAACTAGTATACCACACCGTCCACACATCAACTACACGCTGGATTAAAAATCACTACACCACTGCATCAAGCATCACTCCGCACAGACTGAACAACTGTATTCCCGAGATTTTAGTTATCGCCCATTTTTAACCTAAATAATTTAAATTGAAATTATAATAATTTTAATTTTTATGGAGTGACGGCGACACAGCTAACCACATTTGTACTTATATATTCTTGTAATAATAACATCACCCTGAAGATGGTCGCAATAGCGGCCGTACATGTTGGTTAGAATATAGTGAATAAAATGCATCTAAAACATTGAAGTGTGTTTTGTTGGTTATTTAAATATTGAGGACTTTGATGAATCTTCGGTTTCCTCAAAATGCGGGGAACTTCTTGATTAGCACAGGAACCATTAGCTTCTCAAGAATAACTTTGTTTCAAGAATGTGGTTCATAAGACATAATGACGACATCAACTAACTCTTCGGTTACTGACATGAAGGGTCAATATCGGTAACAGAATACCAATGACAGTCATTCGTCACAATCAACCAACATGCTTAAAATTTCTCTGTAACGTATTTAATATCACCTTCCTATATGCCACTTGACGGTCCATGGAGTTTCACCACCATAACTGTGTATGGAACACTACACTGACAATGAACGATAATGTATATGATTAATGTGTTGGCTTACGGAATTCGGACAACTTGGAGGCAGTTAGCTACAAAAGGCACTTCGTTTCGAAATTATAACACATCAGATATTTTACCAAACGCTGGAAATGTGTTATCATAATAATAGCATCATCATCATCATCATCGTCAGACATCATCATCATCACTATCGCTGCTGCTGTCATCAGTAGCACCATCGCAGCAATAATTATTAAATTATAACGACCATAACGGATGTGACCTTACTCAAGTTTAATCACCATGTGTCTGCTTTGTTTACATGAAATGTTGATTCTCTACGCTACACGCTTGTCCTGTCACTGTCCATGTAGTTTGGTATAGAAAGACCGATATGATGCAGTGACACTGTTACGAAAACTTGCTATTTGTATAAAATGGCAACAGATCTTTCGAATTTGCAAAGCACAGAAGCAAATGAACTGTACGTTTAAACGCTGTCACAGAAATATGTTGCATTCTTGCCTTTTATTGAATAGCTAAACGAATAATCAGTTCCCCTAACAGGTTTCTACTGGTTTTGTTTTCCTTAAACGAATAATAGCCACGCAAATCTGCAGTTATCATCCTGTTGTGACCAGCCATACCAGCTCTTATTGGACGTCGTATAACGGACGGAACGGAGACATCACTGTCAAGTATACGACGAATTATATAAGTATTGATGAAGAACAAAATAGAGATATTCACTCATAACGTCAAATCCAAAACACGTTTTTTTGTTACGCCACAAAATTCTTCAACGGATAAGATAAAATGATGGTTTGCCAAATAAACAGCACCTATTAAACTTACTTTTAACAGGCACCAGGTATATAACTGAAACACAGTAAGATAAAAAGAAGTTCTCTGCCGCTAAACGTGTGCACTATGACATGTTACAATGCTGAGTTGGATGCAGTTTTTCATGTCTTCACGCGCGTTATTCAACTATAGTCAACTTTAGACTTTTTACACCGCGTCGTATAACGTATTTGTCCCGACGTTTCGGAGAATCTTACTGTCTCCATCTTTAGCACCACCAGAACCTAATTCGGTCAACCCGAAAACGGACAAGGCACCTTACTCGTAAATGTTGCAACGGACACACTATATCACATGGTGTAGACACACAAAAGACCACCACTATTTTAAAAAAAGTCTCAACTTGATATACTTTTCGATTCTTAAGAAGCGATATCTTTACGATATATTACATTTACATCACTATTCACTGTTTTAAACTCAAGCATAACACAAATCCCTTCAGTAATCTGCCAAACTAGGTTTCAAACCAATGAGATCCATGGCCTCTTTTTTCCAAGTTTTAAAACCTTCTTTACAGCTACTCATACGATACGATAGGACACATTAGGCAAGGATAAGTAAGTCGCTAAGCTTCTGTCTGCATAGGGTAACATAACACAAAAGAATCTCAAGGAAAAAAACTGCCCTTAGTGGAATTCGAAAAAACGTTCACATTTTTCAGCGGTCGAAAGAAGTATATCGTTCTCTTGGCCATCCTCTGATCAAAATTTTCTTAAACTTCTCCCTAAAGTTGCAAATACAGTTTATTCACACTTTAGCCATAACTCGAATGTTGTCAGATACACCTGATCACAATAACCGTAAAAATGTAGAAGTAAAGGTGTCCTGTTAGACTGTGTAAACCGCAACGTAGATTTAGCAAAACACATTCTTTCGTCTACAACTTTCCTGGTCTAATGGGGCAATTCGTGGTCTACCTTGAAATATTTCTACGTGTGACTACATAGGTTAACATGCAACACAACGAATATCAAGAACAAAAACTGCCGTTAGTGGAATTCGAAAAAAGGTGACAATTTTCAAGTGGTCGAAAGCATTATATCGTTCTATTGTCAAAGGAAGCATCTTCTTGTTTACGTAACACTCTGATATAAATTTTGTTAAACTTCTTCCTAAAAGTTGCAAATACAGGTTATTCACACTTTAGCCATTACTCGAATGCTGTCCGATACACCTGATCACAATAACCGTAATAATGTACAAGTAAAGGTGTCCTGTCAGACTGTGTAAACCGCAACGCATAGTTAACAAACACATTGTTACGTCTGCAACGTTCCTGGTCTAATGGGGCAGTTCGCGTTCTACCTTGAAATATTTCTACCACGTGAACATAGCACGTTTCAGTGAACTATAGAAGTGTCTGGGGCATATCTGCAACGTTTTATATTTGGTTATGGATTCTTGCTCCTACCTTGACAGCAGAGAAGAGAAGCGATCACTGCGACATATCCTTTCCAATCCATGGCTTTTGACGTAGCTGTAAAGCTTGGACTCGAATCGCACAGAATTAACACGACTTATATACCAACTGAAAAGTGAAAATTTGTTTTAAGCACTGACTGCTGAGAAATAAACACAGGGCATCACGTCACAGTCACACTTGCACGACGACAGTACTCAAAACTAATAAGAGTTAAATCAAACGTGTTTCGAATGTTCACTTCACAAACTTACTTCACCTCTTTCTGATGTTAGACACACTTGTTTCAGTACATTAATCCATTGTTACTAATGGCCTGACTTCCATCAGCTACTGAGAAAACTTCGGGAATTTTACAAACACCTCGGACGATGTTTATTGTGGTTCAACTTATCTACAGTAGCACAAACTGACACATTTAATTCGTACTTATCTTTATGAATAACAACTTCATCTTGTCCACATAGTTTTATATACGCTTCTGATATCAGTAGCAACACCGCAACTATGGCTAACGCGAGAGTTAACAAGGAAACAAAAATAGAGCTGCAGAATATAATTTCGTACGTCACCGCTCCTCGTGGCAAGCACGCTGTAACGCTGCATACGGCACTATGGGGCAACTCCGGTCGACTCCCATTGATCGCCTGAGAAACGCCCAATCGTCTGGCGCGGCAATACGAGCCATGCGTACGATCAGAAGTTCCGGATAGAAAGCCACATGACCCGAACGCGGGTGGACTGGTAGCGGTAGACTGCGTGCAGCGGCAGTTTTCAGAACTATTACATTACTCTCATTACGCAACTCATATAACACTACGGAATTGCACGTTCGAATCTAATTTACAAAGTATTTATATTAACCGCGTTTCATAGCCGTTTTTCATCGGCTCTACCCTTCTAAGCCTGTCCAGTTTTCCAACACATTTTCTAAAGTCTTTCCATTGTTTCATCTTTTATTAATACGCTATGTTAAAAATTCTTCATAATATCCAAGATACCTCGTTTATTATGGTAGCGTTCTCGTACATCCCTTTAAAGCATAGTGACAACTACAGGTTCAGCGTCCTACAACAATCAAGCGCTTTGGCTAAGGCTGACTTGCAATCAGAAGATGCCCGATTCGAATCTAGGGTGGAGCACGCAACTTATCCCGATTTGTTTGTGGTTTTCGTCAGTCCCTCCAAACAATGATTGGGTAGTAACATCATCGACAGCATTCTACCATATCCTTTAGAATTAATTAATTAATTATTTACTATTGTCAAATCATAAGACGGAACGCAGTCTCAGTCAGCGACAGAGTATTAAAAGTGCATGCCAAAACATTCCGTAACTGTGGAATTTGCTCATGCAGGGTAAGTCTAATTTTAATATCAGTCTTAGAACAAACAAGTTATCCTACACAGCATATTCGCCGGCTAGAGTTTGTAATAGACAAGCACTATGAAGTTTCGTCTTACGGAATATTATTACCTTGTTTATCAATAAAAGGTTAACTATGTGTCGGACAAAATTGGTCAGTATTCTAATTGTCACTCTCTTGTTCCTACTTGTACCCTGAACTGGAGGCAGCAAAGTAATCTGAAACAGAATCATATCTCAGAATACATCATCATCATCATCATCATCATCATCATCATCATCATCCCTGTGGCGAAATCAAACCTCTTAAGAAACAATACGCTTTCAGAGAAGTTAAAACTGAAATATTAAATACCTAATATCTGGAGGAAATTAATAATCAAGTTGTTAATAAGCTTTAACAGTCAGCCGTCTTGTCTCTTCTGCCTATTGGACATTGTACGACCCACAACAGTATGACGTTGTACGTTAGAATATCATACTTTTTTTTCCAGTAACGCAAACAAGTACAGGAAGGAACCTTACTCCTTCAGGCAGAAACACCTTATGGTTTGGCCTTAACATCTCTCCCACCTATGACGCTTTCTAAGTTACGGGCCACATATAATGCTACAGGTATGCCTACAGAGCAACATGTTTTCCACTTTACGAAAAGTCCGAAAAGAAAATTTTAGTAGCCGCTTACCCGGTCACACTTTTACAGTTTTTTCTGTCCCTCTTAATCCTACAAATGGCTGTCCAGAATTGTTAGCTTTAGACTCTGTTTGTGCCGCGGATATTGTAGAATGAAATCCTGTAATTGAGGAGTTATTAGAACAAAAGGAATTACTTATTTTAACGTTCATTGTTGTTTATTTTACGACGGTATCAGTATTTTGTAAATGTGATGGGAAGATAAGAGACATGCTGTTAATTGGAAAGGATTTAGACGGAATTAGTATAGTCCTAAACGAAGAAATTTTGAAGCATTTGTCTGGATCGAATGAATAAAGCTAGGAAAATGCGAGTTTGAAATGGCTCAGTCTGTACATCTTGATGTACTTGTTTTCTTTCACTAAACCAACTAAATTTACATACAACATACAAAATAGTAAGGCTTTTACTACTCCAACCTGTTTCGACACTACTGTGTCATCTTCAGAGTGTTCCTACATCAACTAAACTACACGTGTTTTACGCATTTGTCTCAAAAGACTTTATTGCTAAATAATCCATATTGGTAAAATACAAACTGATCTTATGTTACATAGAACAGCATATTATTTATTTCCGTAATTAAAATTCCTCAAATTTGTTTACTGTATACACTTATGATTTCATACTAATTTTGGACCCCTTATGTGGCTGGTGTAGTCTATTTCACAACAAGATATCTTCATTTGCATTGAATTATTTTAGAAAACTAGGAGTCTGGTTGACCAAAGCTGGGACGGAAGTTTGAATTTGGTTCTTCTGAGCGCAGTTCACACTCGTTGAGTTTTCACCAATTTTCTTCACTAATGCTACTAAGTATGAACTTCGAAAGCGACAGCGACGTGCAGCCAGATCGGACAACTTCGTATATCGTGCAGAGTATATATGCGTTTGTACAGTCTATTTCAGTACCTGATTTTATAGACCTAACTCCTAGAATTCTGTTCTTACTGCCGTCATTTTTTTTCCTGTAGGAACAGCCCCTAGCGGGTCTGGGTCTCCTCATTATCGAACCTTAATGCTCACACTCAGACACATCACAGTCGGTAGTACTCCTCTGGATGAGTGAAGAGTCCGACGCAGGTACCTCTACCTGACATCAGACAACACTCACAACAGATAGATATCCCTGTCGTCGGCGGTATTCGAACCCACAATCCCAGCAATATAGCGGCGGTAGGCCCACGACTTAGACGGCGTCGCCACTGGGATCTACCTGCCATCATAACACGGATAAATTTAAATCCATGTGTTCCGTATAATGTATTCTATAAAAATAATCCTATCAAAAATTGCAAATTTTTCGATGATGCATTACCACGCATTATCTGAGTACCTCTCTCGACTAAAAAGCTTGTGCGGCATCAGTGTTATTATTAATGATTTAAGGCACAAGTAATATACGTAATTTTCGCGAAAATGGGTCAAAAGTTTCTAAAGTTGAGATTAGCGTAACGGCAAAGGCCATCACACACAGGACTGGTGAACTCATCATTTTACCTTCTTTTCTTATGAAACAAAAGAAGAAAAAAGTCCAACTTTTCGAATTACCTTGATGTAAAATGGTTTATATTTAAGCTGAAATAAAAATAATCTGAGTTTATTATTTGTTATGATAAGGCTACACTGTGCAACGACGTCATCCTACACGTATTTGCTCCTGTCTTTCTTCCTGTTTCATATTAAATATTTTTACAAGCTAAAACAAATATAAACACACGCAATGTTTTCATTACGTTGAATCTTGTTTCATACAGATATATGTGTACAAAAATATCCCACCTGAAGCACTCTGTAATAATTCGTACCACAGTTCGGGGGTGCGAGATGTGAAAACAGTATTACGGCAGCCAATGTTTTTACATGTTATTAAATAAATACGGTGCCTTTCGTGTTGGAAAGGTTGGTTTATTTAAAGGTTGGGCCCTGTATTGTGGTACGACAAAGGTAGGGTTTATAAAAACTACAGCAGCTGTTCGGGAAATCGTCACGCCTACATTGTTAGGAGTGGGGAAACGTGTTGAACATTTAATAAATTGGTTGTTCTTTTATTTACTGAGTAAGCTTATTTACTTCGACGTGGGCTTCAGTAGACCCTGTGTTAGTGAAACAAAGTGATTCATCCGTCAGGAATCGCTGGCTATAGAGGGCATGTTGTTTTGTATGCGTGGGTTCTTTCAACTTAACGATTCTCCCTTCCGACAGCTTCTTCGAAAACCTGTGAATAAGCATGCTTGTTTAGAACAGATAAGAAGGAACGGAACCCATATACAATTAGATCATTCAACACCTGTTAAATTTAATAGTATATAGCAGTGTGGTATGACGTAGCATTGATCGGTAAGTTCTTGCCGATTTTTTGGGAGACATTTTTGTAACTATCTTCAAGATATTTGAAGATGGGATCAGATGCAGACAGCATTGGTTGAATTATGTAGGTAAATAGCGGGCTAGACGATAGTAGTAGGAATTATTAAGAGGCATCCAACATCTCCGAAAAGTCAGTTTAAAGTTACTAGCAATTACGGTATCATTTCCAAAGACCGCCATCTTTATCAAGGCCGTGAAAACTTCAAATCACTAAAGTTCAAAATGCGTTAATCAGGAGTGGCATTCACACAATCTTCATTGCAGTACATAGTCTTAAAATTACGTACTGCGATGAGTGAAGTTCGTAACTGCAGACTGATGGACAGCAATATTTATCACAGAATTTATAAGCATGTTTGTGTTCCTTCTCTTTACCAAATTTCATACACGTACGTCTGGTGTTCTTATTTATAGCCATTTTTATAGCGAAGAAATTTACTGTAACAAAAAGAAAGAACGTAGACGTGAAGCCGCCAGATTGCTTGATTTGCGAGTTCGAATCCCGTTGAAGGCATGGATTTTCGTCTCTTGGGTTTGTTGACTTTTGTGTAGGTAGCGGCCTTGGAGGTGGGCTTGGTCACTCGTTCAGAGGAGTCCTTCCTTGTGTGTGCATGCGTGTGTGTGTGTGTGTGTGTGTAATATAGAAAATTCAGCATCGAGGCGACCAAGGCCCCATTTGGACTGATGTGACACAGAAAATAAAAATAGACACCGAAGTTTTTCAAAGGTCTGTACATCGAATCTCAGATTCAACCTAAGATCGACTCCTATGTTTTCTTCCAGTACATAGGCCTGTTGCTTTACACACTGGAACTGTAGCTGCAGACTATATTACAGACATAAGGTAATTCATTAAAAACAGTTTGGTCTACACATTCTTCTCAGTATATAACTGCAAACAGACGACCCTAATATAAGAAGGGGTGAAATTCGCCACGCTTTGGATAGGTCGCCAATACATGTGCTTGACGAAAATAAATGTATAGCTGCATCAACTGAACTAAAAGAATGATATCATTTTGTAAGATGGTATGTAAACATAAATTCGATGTAGGCAAGCCACATTTAAACGAGGAAAAAGTTTCGACAAAGACTAATTAGTTACGTGTTGTAAATGCCTGCTGACCCTAATTTGTCTGTGTGGTTTACTTTTGCAGTACACAAACATATGTGCAATCGCAATTGATTCATTGTCACAAAAATATTAAAATATAAAACACGATTGCGGGGTGAACACCCATGTCTTATTTATGACACGTAGCATTACGAATACTGTAATAATCACGTGGATCAAAATCGCACTACACTCTACAATATATTAAATTCTACATTTCTGTTTAAATTCAGGCGGATTTTGTTTCGCTGCTTTTGTTTGCATATTCCACAGAATTGACGATGTTGTTTTATAATAATGATTTTGATGACAGGTGGTATTTTATGTGTACTTTATTAAGTAAAATAGAATAAGTAGTACGAGGTATTATTTTCCTCGAATTTAGTATTAGCGCCTTAACTGCTGGATACTTATCTTTTTAGAATTCTACAAAGGAGACGTCTACAGAACGTATAAATCTTTTCCGGTTTTTGGCCATACTCATTCTCAATAAGACATAAACCCTTCTGCACCAGCGACATACACAATTAAAATGTCTTCCTTTTTAAATTACATACGAAGGCATTACGAAAAACTACTAAGTTAGCACAACTAGGATTTTCAGCTTCACCGATTCATAATTACACCTAATTTCTTTACGAACATGGATGAACATCCTAATCTATAGCCCAAAAACTTCTAGAGATATTAATGAAATTCTGTGCAAAAGAACTTCACTCTAGTTCCTGGGCAGTTCTAATTTGCAGCCGTACTGCAGTTTTTATGAGACCACGGAATTTTCCATGTAGCCTATACACGTAAACTTGCATCAGGTTTTATTTAAATGCAATGCGGCGCTTTTCTTTATTTATTTGTGCATTTAATTAAATTATTCCAGCTTTTAAGTAACCTTATTGGATTTCGATAACATCAGTTGCTATTATCTATACTACTATATAAACTTCCTTTCCATTATTGTCAGCACGTTTCCTACGATTTGCATGTATTATATTTCTTGGCAGTGTGAACAACTTAGATTACTCTATTACGTATGTAACTTCACAAGTGGAATCCTTCCCCTTGGTACAGAATCCTTCTTTACACGTACAAGTTAACAGTCTCTCAGATAATCAAGAAATTTCAGTTGCTTTTAGAAGCCGACAGGCTCTCCTATATTCCCTTCAGCCCACAACTGGAACGTATCCTGAGAAACATAAATCTAGCACACATCATCTTAACCTGTAGTTCTACATTGAAGATAAATTTTAAAGTGTAATCTTCCCAAAGATCTTTAGCACTTTCAAGTGTGATCCCGATTTGAAATTTATCTAATACGGTTTCATATACGCCTTCCTAATTCAGGTCACACATTTTACCATATTCATTCCTCTTCGTATCATCACTCTAATGATATTTCTCCACAAACATAAAATATAAACCTCTTTATTTTGCTATTTCCTCAAGCCTTTTACTTCTTTCAGCGTTTTAGATTCAAACATTTCCCTCAACACCGCCAATCTGAGAGCGATGAATATGAAGAGAGCAGGTGCTGGGAGTGAGACGCCTTGTAGTTATAGAAGCATGTCAACTGTTGAAAGGTGTCTGCTGTGCTTACTATGCAGGCAGTACGTTCGTCGTGAATGCTAGTACCCTGTACCGTAATACCGTAACTGTGACTGAAATTTCTCAGAAGCCTGTAACTTTGAGCTCCAATCTGCACTACCCTATCAGGGTGAGACATCTTATCAAAACAATTCAAATTAGGTGTATTACGTTAAACATAAACCATACTGATGGAATATATATATGTATATATATATATAATATATCTTCTTCTTTTGTTGGCGTTACAACCCACTATGGGTTTTAGCCTTCTCAGTGATTTTCTTCCATTCCGTCCTTTCCTTCCTCAGTTTTCTCCACCCTCTTATTCCTATTGTCTGGATATATTCCTCCACGTCTTCAATCCATCTTTTCCTTGGTCTTCCTCTGATTCTCCTGCCCATTGGCTTCCATTCTAGTATTCTTCTAGGCATTCTCATTCCATCCATCCGCGTCACGTGTCCTAGCCAGGCTATTCTTCTGCTTTTTATGAATATTATTATGTCTGCATTTCCTATGAGTTCGTTCAGTTCATGGTTCTTTCTGATTCTCCAGAATTCATTTTCATCTTGTACTGGGCCAAAAAGTTTTCTTAGTATTTTCCGTTCGAATATTCTTAGTTGTTGTTCATTTCGACTTGTTAATGTCCAGGCCTTACATCCGTATGTTATTAAGGTCTTATCTGTGTACTTTTTGTTCCTATATGCCCAGTGATGTTCAGCTTCCGAATTATTGCTTCTAGGACTAGATCAAATAATATAGAAGACAGTGCATCTCCTTGTCTCACACCATTAGTAATAGGAAAGGTGGATGTGTATTGATTATCGACTCTTACGGTTGCCCTGGATCCAGCCATGGTTACACCCACAAGTTGGGTCAATTTCTTTGGTATACCCAGTAGCATGAGATCATTCAACATTCTGCTTCTATTGACATTATCGAAAGCTTGTTTAAAGTCTATGTACAGATTATGTATATACATATATATATATATACATATTTATGGCTTCTGTGTTTAGTATGTCAATCATTGTTTTGAGTTTATGAATTTTGAATATTAACTCCAAATTCAAGTCCAGCAAAATGTAGAAAATAATCTATCCTAGTTTCAGTGTTAACGTGTTATATCACACTCGTTTAATGTAATCAAATAATATCCTCCAATGCAAGGATTTGTCCGATATAAAGTAATAAGATGACAAATTTAATTAACAATTCTATTCTGTCATTAACCTATATATGATAAAGGTTATCTTTCTCACAATGTTTAGATAAATTTTGTATTCCAAAATATTGCAATCTGAGTGATATATGTGAAGTTTACGCAGTTTGCCTACAGCACGTACTCCTGGAAGTGCAAGTTCTTCTAGCCCTCTTACAATTTAACTCAGTAGATAGATAGTAGCAGATACGAGGGTCGTACCGAAAGTCATGAGCAACCATTTTTTGCATGCAAACCGGGAACAGCAGACGAAGGAGAGTACGGTGGTAGATGGAACCAGCTGTTGTGTTATCCTTGAGTGTCTCGTGACGTCAGTATCTTGCATCACGTGACCAGTATCACTCCTAACAAAATGACCGACAATGATATGCCGTTTCGCCAGCGTGCTGTCATCGAATTTCTCGTTAAAGAGGAAATCCCTGCTGTAGAAATTCACCAGAGACTTCAGCGTGCTTATGGAAGTGTGTGCATGGGTGCGAGCAGTGTTCGAAGATGGGTGAAACATTT
>Ga0123354_10003341_pt1 | contig 22108 bp, 4 predicted proteins | sample TergutLab28metaG_2_FD_97872 | JGI IMG/M metagenome (GOLD analysis project Ga0123354, IMG submission 97872) | Labiotermes labralis P4 segment gut microbial communities from Petit-Saut dam, French Guiana - Lab288 P4 | ecosystem: Host-associated > Arthropoda: Insects > Digestive system > Gut ... | reverse complement strand
TACCAGATGCTTTACCCACTTTGTGATCCCATAGTGTTTACAATTGTGGAATACATCTAGTTAAAACTTTCTAAAAAGATTTTGTTTATAAAGTGTGTTATTTACAGATTGTGTCTAAACATTCAAATATTTAAAAAATTCTTCCTTAACGGTGCGTTGATGATCACCGGATATTCAACTGTGTGTTCCGTTGTCGTATTATGGCTGATGTTAGGGTACGTCTGTTTTTTCTATTTGATAAGGATAGTTGTGTTTTTCAACCGGTATCGCTCTCTGGATTGTTGCACAGTATTGTCGGGTAAAAATGTTGTATGGACCTGAAGGTAACTAACTTTTAGTCGAAACATGTAGCCTTGCTTAAGAATAAAAAATATTGTGCTGACATATACTGTGTAACGTTAAATGAATTACAAGCACATCGTGATGCCTTCATTCAGAATATAACAAGGTTTGTTTTTCCTGGGGAAAAAATCGGCCTAGGAGTAAGGCCGACCATTCGCCTACAGTAATGCTTTAAATGGAGCTTTATCTCCACTCCCCATACGCCTTCATGACATAAACAGGGAACAATCTGCCTATGTGGTTCCTACACTTGCAGCTATCAAATTTTTTCATACCTTCGTATTTCCCAACAAAAATTATGAGTATATTTTTCACTTTACCTATGCATACTATATTTATGAACCATTCTGTACTCTTTGTTTTAATCATCCTGATGATAATTTGCATGTTGCAAAAATAAGTTTCTTTAACCCTTATCGTGCTAACGTGGAGAATATGGTGAGCTGCTATTAATGCCAGCAGATGGCAGATGGGGTTCAGTTTGGCGTTTAAAGGGTTAATTCGTTCGGAAAACTTATAATGTTGACGTAAGAATTTAAAGAATGGCGGCTAGTCTCTTGTTTCATTAAAAACTGAGAATTATGTCCAAAAGATGTGTTTAATTTTCGTCCGCTTCTCGAGATAATCAGCAGTCACTTCACTGACCATCGTTAATCAAGCGGTCTTCGCAGTGAAACTCATTCTTCTTTCAGGTAAAAACAGAAATTTTTATTGTAGACGAATTTTAGACTTACAGACTTTTACTTCCTTTTCTTCTTCTTCCCGTGGCCGTTCGGCCCGTTTCCTGGCCATGGCCTCTCCTGTTTTCTTCCAAAAGCCACTCCTATAAATTCTTATAATAAAACCAAATAGATACACTAATTTCTCAAATTTACTTTTGGAATAAAACTCTACGTGTTTCGGATAGTTTCTCTGTCCATCATCAGGAGTTTTTTACTGTACACACAGCAGTACCTACAGGACTGCTGACAGCTTGCTCGCAGGCTGTCAGCAAACCAGTATGACATTTACCATTGCTGTGTCTACAGTGAAAACTCCTGTTGATGGAAAGAGGAACTGTCCGAAACATGTAGAGTTTTATTCCAAAAACAGATTTGAGAAATTAGTGTATCTAGCTGGTTTTATTTTAAGAATTTATCACGATGCACAGTCACCTGAACGTCAAATTCCACTCCTATAACTTACTGCTGGGTGTCATTTTTTCTTCTTGAGACATCTGGTAGCACCCTTCTGCACTTCGTCACCCATCCACTCCTCTGGCCTCCAGCGAAAGTTCTTCCACTGGAACTTCCTTCCAGAATAGATTTTTGGGACAAAGAAATAAAGACAATATAGGTCCAAACACAACTAGTTTATTAGCTGGGCGTAGCTACGGTATTGATGAAACAACGTGTTTCGGCCTACTCGGAGGCCATCATCAGGTTTACAAATGTTAGCTATAGCATTTGTAAACCTGATGATTGCCTCCGGGTAGACCGAAACATGTTGTTTCATATTCTGAATGAAGGCATCACGATGTGCTTGCAATTAATTTAGCGTTACACAGTATACGTCAGCACAATCTTTTTTATTCTTAAGCAAGGCTACATGTTTCGACTAAAATTTAGTCATCTTCAGGCCCTTACAACATTTTCGTTACCAGATGCTTTGCCTACTTTGGGATCCCATAGTGTTTACAATTGTGGAATACATCTTGTTGAAACTTTCTAAAAAGGTTTTGTTTATAAAGTGTGTTATTTACAGACTGTGTCTAAATATTAAAATATTAAAAATTCACACACTTTATAAACAAAATCTTTTTAGAAAGTTTCAACAAGATGTATTCCACAATTGTAAACACTATGGGATCCCAAAGTGGGTAAAGCATCTGGTAACGAAAATGTTGTATGGACCTGAAGATGACTAACGTTTAGTCGAAACATGTAGCCTTGCTTAAGAATAAAAAAGATTGTGCTGATGTATACTGTGTAACGTTAATTGATGTTGTTTCATCAACACCGTAGCTACTCCCAGCTAATAAACTGGTTGTGTTTGGACCTATATTTTCCTTCACTTCGTTGTTATATATATATATATACACACACACAAAGGGGATGCCTTAACTTAAGATTAGATTTTACGATTTTGTTGCCGAACATACTTACTTTATATATTTTAAAATTATTTAATTCGTGCGTTTTGAATCAATATTTCGTTCAATGTGCCAAATAAGTGCATTTACTGGGTACATTAAAAGAAAATATCCTTATACTTTGCTCAGCCCATCTTAACCCTTATCCTGCTAACGTGGAGAATATAGTGAGCTGTTAATAATGCCGAACAATAGCAGATGGGATTTAACTCGACGTTTAAAGGGTTAATATTCCAAAACCCACATACGTCACCAGGTCTTTGTACTGTCTGTAGAGTCCTTCATTTTACACAAAAGAGGCTCATTATATGCCTAGATCACATTTTCTCCTACCTCTCGTTTTGCGTGTCTTTGTGAAACATCTTGTTGGGCCTTTATCAGTATAAGAACAGCTTTATGCAATACAAGATTTTAGGTGTTCAGAGCGGTGTATTTGAGGTGTCTGACATGTTGGTATACAACACGTCTTTTTATGTTTGTTGCTCGACTGTCCGTAAGAGCATGATAATCTCATCTCCAAAATGTAAATTATCGGTGAATAATGAACATTTGAACTCTTTACGAGACCAACTCGTTGTCTCGAAACGTCGGGTACCGATCACCAAATGACGCTGCGCCACGCCCCAGGAATAAAAAAATGAAGACGTCAGTTCTGTGGAAGTTTAAGACAAACATGAACGACTATGGCGATTTGCTTGTTCAAGTGATAAGTTGGTAGCGCAGTTCATGGAAATGGCACCAGCCAGCACTGGGTGATATTTTGGTGCTAACTCCGGCCGTCGGGTTGTTATCACTGCTGCCAAATGGAGCGCGACTCTCAGCCGTGAACGCCCGACTGTGACAATCTCACCTTCCAGATCGCACGACGCCATCACTTTCGCCTGAACCACGCCCGCACCGCGACACGGACAAGGGAGGTTCCCAATTACCGATGTAATTTCCAACAAGAACCAGTAAATTAAGGTACAGGGCAACTGAAAGTTTTCAAAATCAGCATATAATATTGAGTGTCTTTTCAAACTGTATATCTGATTCATAAGCCCACGTTCTAATGTAGAAACCAACTGTAACGCTGAAGCACTGGTTTCGAATCAAGCAGAAGGGAAAAATTAAGGCACGAGGATTAAGACTTTTTCCTTTAAAATCCTTCCGTACTAGAGTTGGTGACAACATTCGTGTTAAATAGGCTATATGACGGAGGGCAATTATTGTGGTTGGGGGACATACAATCTTCTGGCACATGTGGCTTCAGCCGCACATCTTTATTGATTTAAACATGTAAAGAAAGATTTTCTTCTATTCCGGAAGAAATTAAGAGCAGATTGAAGTCAGGAAATGCTTGCTATCATTCGGTGCAGAACCTTTTATCTTCCAGGTTGCTACCCAAAAATTTAAATATCAAGATATATAGAACTATAATTTTGCCTGTTGTTTTGTATGGATGTGAAACTTGGTCGCTGACATTGCGGGAGGAAAGGAAGCTGAGGGTGTTTGAGAACAGGGAGGAGAATATTTGGGCCTAGGAGGGACGAGGTAACGGGGGAATGGAGGAGATTGCATAACGAGGAGCTAAATGATTTGTACTGCTCACCCAATATTGTGCGGGTGATAAAATCGAGAAGCATGAGATGGGCTGGGCATGTGGCACGTATGGGTGAGAAGAGGGGGGTGTATAGGGTCTTGGTGGGGAAACCGGAGGGAAAGATACGACTGGGGAGATCTAGGCGTAGATGGGTGGATAATATTAGGATGGATCTCCAGGAGGTGGGATGTGGGTATATGGATTGGATTGGGCTGGCCCAGGATAGGGACAGGTGGCGCACGCTTGTGAGTGCGGTAATGAACCTTCGGGTTCCGTGAAATGCGGGGAATTTCTTGACTAGCTGCAATCCAGTTAGCTGCTCAAGAGGGACTCTGCACCATGAAGTAAGTAAGTAAGTAAAGAAAGATTGTCTGTGTGCACATGGGCGGGGGGGGGAGGTAAATGCGGACGAATTCTTAACCTCGGCACTGCATGGAGATGAGTTGGTTTAACCTTTGCTATCCGGCCATTTTGCGCCCGAGGAAAGAAAGAGGCCTCAGAAACCCGTGAATGTGAGGTTCTTTGTGTCCCAGGGGCATTCTGGACGCTTTCGAAAAGGGAAAGAATCTTACCCCTTCCGGGAATCGAACCACATTTGCTCGGTCGTTCGTCCCATACCCTAGTCCATGTACCGACTGCAGTATTCAGTTCACATCTACATTTCCCACACAAAAAGGGTACATGAGTAATGGCCCTCCAAATTAAAATACGCTTTAACTTAACAAACCTTCCGACCTTAGCCCAAAAGCATTGCACGTATTGACTCTTCAAGGAACTTTTATTGTCAAGTAACTGCAGGTATATTTATCCGTTTCTTGCTTTGACAATGCAAAGTAAACTTTAGTTACCAGATCTTTGTCTTTCCTTCCGTTAAGGTAAAGGTAAAGCAGTCCCGTTACAGGCCTGGAGTTTCCCAGAGGGTTCCAGGAAGTTAAGGTTCCCAGATTACATGACAACGGCACAGGTTGGTGGAAAGGTTGTCAGCCCTACGCACCGGCCGCCTTTACCCCCAGGAAATGATCCTTGTACTCATTTCCGTTAGAGGCTGAGTCGACCCCAGGGCCATAGTGCGATCGGAAGGAATATGTCAATGAAAAATTCCAATGACACCATCTGGAATCGAACCAGCGACCTTTGTAGCACGGTACCTTAACCACTATGCTACCGCGGTCCCCGTTTCCTTCCGTTAGTACGCCTATTGTAGTTCCAAGACACAGTTTTGCACCTGCGCTTTAGCTAAAGTAGAGAGAACATTTTTCTTACGAATTGACTCTGAATTTCCGATCCCAGTGGCCGTGAGGTCTAAAGCGTGGGTCTGTGACCGCCATCTTGTTGGGACTGCGGTTTCGAATCCCGCCGGGGGCATGGATGTCTATCTCTTGTGAGTGTTGTGTGTTATCAGGTAGAGGTCTTTGCGACCGGATATCACTCATCCAAAGGAGTCCTACCGACTGTGGTGTATCTAAGTATGATAGCGAATTTTAGACAGTTATTCGCGCCTGTGTTTACCACTTCACTGACGTAGTAAGGATGTCCAGTCAATAAACTGACTGCGGAAGCAAAATCTGAAAACATCACTACCGTTAAAGAAACCCCGGTACTGTGTTCGTTGCTGCGGTACCGCTTTTCCTCCTCTCCTCGACAATGTTTCCGTAAGATACTGCTTAAAGTCCACGCACAGTGACACAATCCGATTCCCGATTGTGTCATTGCAATTTTTCATTGACATAATCCTTCCGACCGCACTATGTCCCTGAGGTCGACTCGGCCTCTAATCGAAATGAGTACCAGAAACATTTCCTGGGGAGGGGGTAAAGGCGGCCGGTGCGGAGAGTCGACAAACTTACTACCTTCATGTGCTGATTGTCTTGTAATCTGGGAGCCTCGCCCTTCTGGAACCCTCAGGGTTCGTCGAGGGATGTACGGGGATTGTTTTACCTTCTTCTTCTCAATGTCATCATCGCATCTCTTCGACCTGCCAAGTGGGCACACTTCACGAAGCTTCCCCATCAAAATTTTATATGCATTCCCTATTTCCCCTATACTATCAACATGTTCAGCCTCCAGTATTCCTCTGTCAATGTTGCTTAGTCTAAATGTGACCCGAACGACTACAATATCTTCTGATATAGGCCAGATTCTCGCAGAATACCTTGTGCTACATTAAACATGGTTAAAGACTCTATAGGTCTGTCACATTACTGGGATATCATAGACTATGGGTGAGTGAAAACTGGAGTGCATATAAGAGGGAGGAGGTAATAATAGGCAGAAAACAATAGCATAATGAGTAGCTTCATAATGTGCAGGACTTACCCTCTCCCAGTAGTTTCGGGTGATCAAACCAAGTACGATGAAATGGACAATGCATGAAGCAGCTTTTGAGCAAAATTTAAAACAATACATTTCAAGGAAAACACCATTTTGAAAACCTAGTCCTAGATGAGAATTCTACGTTAAAGAATAGGAGGAAATTGAGGCTCTATGAATCAGAATTGAGTCATATAATTTGTCACGCTAAAGACAGTGACCATTGGAGGAACCTTCTGTTTCCATAAATTCTTTAAATAGTCTGCTTCTGGAAAAGAACTCTGCTCCCTGTTCTTAATTCCTTAGTTCATTGGCTGTGAATGAAGAATTCATAAACTTATTAATCATTTCTTCAAGCAGTGTGTTCTGTAAATATAAGCATAGTGAAAAAGAATTATATTATTCATGGACATGTGACAATTGGCTACACGAAATTAACTAATTAGGGACAACTGGCATTCCTTTAAATCAACGGTCTCGTATCACTTTTTGTTGATTTCCTGTAATGTTACACTTAATGTAATTTCCTAATATAGTAGCAAGTAAGTAGATTTACCTGCAGTATTATATACTTTCCATTGGTTCCATGAAGTACAAGTCTGTTTCTTTTGTTTGGCCTGTCATTCTGTTTTTAGTTCAAAGAGAAACCGAATTGAAAGCATTCGTATCAGTTACAACAAAGAAGTTTTAAGCTGAAATTTATTGCTGATAGAAAGTAGCTTCTTTGAAAAGACTGGGGATTCTTGGTACCTATCAGTTCAAACGAATGTATTTGCATGGGAATCTTATAAAAATGAAGCTTCCAAGAGGTAAGAAACGCTTTAGAATGTCCACCTGCGGTCTTTTCACCCGAATCGCATTTCATCTCTCACTTTTGAAAGGAACTTTCATTCCAGCTTCTTATACATATTACAAAAGTTCTTTCTTTATATCTCTAACTGTGGCCTACGCAGATGTTAATCAGTGCGCCCAGTACCTATACATATTCTTTGTTTCTTTCCAGTCATACCCTAATAAGGTAACATAGTACACAAGTCCATTAAAAGACAATTTTTGTTATATATATATAAATCATAAGACGCCCTTATGGCTTGCAACAAATCCAGATGGAAAGCTGCTATCCAATCAAAAGACTGAGGGATAAGACGAAGACACCCTTCCTTTCTACTACAGAGTAAGTGTTGGTGTGTTTCTGTCATTTTTAGAAAATTCACTAATTTTTACCCCTAAACAGCATTAACCGGTTGGTCTTTGTAATGAAGAATGTGTTTTCTGTGACGTGCGAACTCAACTTTCGAAATTCTTCGTACATAAAGTTTGTTTTTAAATATCTGAGAATCCTACCTAGAATTTCTGTGATTTAGATAGATCTTATAACCCTGATTCTATTTTAAATACACATAACTCAAAAATCCCCTTAACTTGTGTGTAACGACATAAACCTATATCGTATATTCAGCCACGGATGTCATTTAATTCACAAAATTCGAAATGCCTTACACAAAAAGGATTTCGTTGTCAAGAACTGCCACTAAAACATTTCGAAAGTATAAACAATTTATAAATTTATTTCCGTTAAATAATATGAAACGGATGGAAATATTTTACTTTGACCTTGGCAATATTTTAGCAGTGCAATTCCATAACAGTGCCAGTCATCCGGCTTATGTCGGCGATGCTATGTGATAGCTATGTAAGAGTGGTCTATGTCCAGTCTTGCCAGCTCTGACCTAGGACCCGTAGTACCGCATTTCAGTCTCTAGAGACATGAAGAGCTCACGCATAGGATCACTAAAATTTATCAACCAACGAATGAACATATAATTTCACATAAAACACTTTTTAAAACACTTTAAAACACTCCGGCATGTTTCGATCTTGTCAGATCATCATCAGGGAGCTTAGTTCCTTGATAAAGTTATATTATAGTATTCACAATTCAATTGGTATTTGCAAACGAGGTGTTGTGGCAGCTCAAAACTCTCTTGAATTCGTCTCACGTTCTCCTCTGATACACGTGGTCGGCCGGAGATTTTGCCTTTACACAGACAGCTTATTTGCTCAAATTGGTGATTCCAATGACAAATACTGTTCCTCGTTGGAGGTTGAATGTTGAAACGAAGACTAAACGCACGCTGCACAGCTGTAGCCACCTCAGTTTTAATGAACTCACGAACGCAAAAAATCTTGTGCTGTATAGTAGCCATTTTGCTCTCAACTGACGCTGCTTTACGGCTGTGCGCTAAAAGAGCACTCCAGTGATGGTGCTTGAAAATGTAGGATCTCCTCTTTCAAATGTTATGTAGATCATTGACATACCTTGTATAGTTCAGCAAATATAGACGTACAAAATTGAGTCCATCTTTTTTAATCACGCTGTATAATAATGTTTAAATTACAACAAGCATTTACCTTGCTTGGACAGACTAATGCACATTACGTAAACTGTCATGGCCAAACCATCTTTGTAGTTCTGACCTTGCATGTCTGTTGTTAAACTAAATCGGTCATGCTCTTTTCTTTCTTTAAACATTTGTAGAACACTCGTAAAGTAAGAGTTGTTAGACAAAGAATGAAGTGCCGACTGCGCTGTATTAACTTCTCGTCTGCCAACCGATACGCAAGGATTAACACATTTATAACTACACGTGTTTTCTTGCATCATATTGCACGTGCGTTGCTTGAGTTTGGACAGATTTATTCGTCACTGGGTACTGAAGATAATGTTTATACCTCACAGAGGGATTTGAATACAGTTGAATAATGAAGGTTTAGTAATGGAGTTATTAGTGAGTAAAGGAAGTATAATAAGGTTTGCAGTACATGTATCATGAGGGGGTGAGATTGTGTACGAAATTTGGGTCGAAAATCCTGAGAAGAAGAGATGAATTTGATGTTTGTGTGACCGTGCGTCATTTATACAATAATATAAACAGCCAAATAGATGCAACAATAATAATTTTATTAATAACTTTAATTAGCTCAACATGTTTCGGGCGATAATTTCGCTCATCCTCAGGAGCACTAGACTGTGGTTACAGCTTGTGGTATAATGCACCGACGGTGCTGACTGCTGGTGACCAGCAGGTAGCATCGTCGGTGCTTTATATCACAAGCTGCAAACACAGTCTAGTGCTCCTGAGGATGGGCAAAATTATCGCCCGAAACATGTTGAGCTGATTGAAGTTATTAATAAAATTATTATTGTTGCATCTAGTTGGCTGTTTATAAGAAGTGGTGACTTGGGAAAATTAAGCGTTGATTGAAGTGTATTGGCATGCTGGAGGAAAAGTCAAAAATTGTCCATGCATTTCTTTAAGGAAAAAGACGTGAAATAATTTGGTGAAGTAGAGGTACAGCTGTATGTATTCTTAGCCCCGGCACTACATAAAGGCGAGTGGTCAGCTTCTTGATGCGGCCACTTTAACCCACATGAAAAGGCTTCCGGTCAGATTTGGAGACGAAATTAGGTGTCCCAAAGTGGGCTGTATTCTTAGGAGAAGAAAAAAATTTCGTTCCCCTGCAAAGGATCTAACTCGGACCCCCCACCATTTAAATCCAAAGCTTAGTAACTAACCAGCTGAGCTATCCAAGCTTACGTAACATTAAAATGTATATTAAAAATAGGAAGTTTACTGACTTGGTCGAAACAGCCGAATGGACAACACATGGTAGTGACCTAGAATTCAGGGAATTTTTCCACCAGCAAAGCTTACTTTAAGCTTTACAGACAGGTCTGTGGCATGTTGCCATTGTCGGCTGACTGACAGCGACGTTCTGGAGGTTCGCAGCTTCTTTACCTTCAGGGTGGAGCAGTCCACCAGTAGTGGGAGTGTCTCGGTGGACTGTCTGAATATGAAGATGGAGTCACTTGATCCTTCGAAACGTCGGTAATTATTTGCCTGTTGACACGGTGTAACATCGCAGACGTCCAGATCCTTCAGCAGCGCGGTGCCATAATCTCAAATTTTGCAGGTGTAAACAAATCTTGATTAGCAACTCAGTTCATGTACAAATCACATTAAGACACGCTGGGATGTTCCGAAACCCATGAAATGTTTGGGAACTCAGTTTGAATTCCGTTTATCAAGTGTAACTACCACTGGATAAACTACATTAATACTTCACAGGTTTCTTCCACAAATTTTATCCGTTGAGTAATGATACCAAAGATTCAGAGAAACGATAGACTACACGGTATTTTCGTTTGTCATGGTATGTTGGTTGTTGTATATGTAACAGGAAACGTGATGAGTCTAGGAATGTTATACAACTCTAAGCGACCTGTGAGATTTATGATTATTATTATTGTTATTGTTATTTTTATTTCTTTTGCACTTTTATATAATACCTGGATTTTCTGTAGAGAGCTAGATGGGCCAGGCAAAGTGGTAATAGGACGAAACATATCGTTAAAGAAACACGACTATGTGATGAACATATTATTATTATTATTATTATTTATCTCCGTTATGCTAGTTATTTAAATTGAAAATTTTAAACAAACCATGTATTTAAGGTAAATAGTATTGCAGCTATTCTGTAGTTAACAGTTTATGGTACATCTAATGTTATTTCCCATGTTGAATGTTTTATACTTATTATTATTATTATCATCATCATCACTTAGGACTTTCATTGACTTATTTCAAGCTGTACCTGTGTAGCCCATACCCAGTTCCTTATTTACGTTGATATTTCATTGAAGCGCAAGACTGTAATGTACTGCCTGCAGTGCCTACTGCGACAGGCGATTATTCCACAGAGATAGAGAGGTGCTCTGATATCCGTGTCATGCTTCATGGTTGGCGCTGTCTCGGGTTAAACAAAGGAAATCACAATAACAATGAAAACACAGTGCAAGATTAGAAGTCTGTGCGGCAGTGTCTAATACAGTGTAACACGATGAATGATCTGTTAAAAGTGCTTCGAAATTTTGGAGGAATCCGCTACCAACATCGTCACTTCTGCCCTGAAGAAGGAGGCAGCAAGTTGCTCCGATCAATTTTCACCAAACTACACGTCGTCACATCGCCGTAGATTGTCGTCTGAAAAAAAAATAGTGTTTCGGCTACCAATAAGGAATACTTTCTCTGAGAATGAAATTATTTCTTACAAATATTTATTTTCTTTGCAAGAATCGAAATGTTCTTACGAGTGTTACATACCTTATGTGTCTATTTGCTTATATATAAAGTAAGCATATTAATATTTAGGCAAACATTGAGATTACATTTGATGTTTGTGTGACCGTGCATCATTGATACAATAATATAAACAGCCAACTAGATGCAACAGTAACAAATGTTATTGATAACTACAATCAGCTCAACATGTTTCGGGCGATAATTTCGCCCATCCTCAGGAGCACTAGACTGTGTTTACAGTTTGTGGTATAATGCACCGACGATGCTTCCAGCTGGTGGCAAGGATGAGGTGGAAATGTTTAAGTGTTTGGTCTGGGGGATGTTGACCAACACTTAACCAGTTCCACCTCATCCTTTCCACCAGCAGCCAGCATCGCCGGGTATGTACAGTCTTGAATACGGTATTTTTTTTTAACCCACTACATTTTAATATACTTGCATTGCATTTTCCAAAACCTTTGCTAATCTTGTCACCACAGACACTGTAATTAGCAACTCTTAATTCGCAGTTTAACTGTGATACCTACATATTGCTGTTAATTCACATTTTAGCAACATATCATGAATTTTATGTAACTTAAATTGCTATACTTGATACTTATTATTATTATTTTTAACCATTTGTATCATGACTACTGCTCACGTGTTTTTATTCTATTAATTATATACAAGTAATCCGACTTTACAGTGCATTATACCACAAGCTGTAAACACAGTCTAGTGCTCCTGAGGATGGGCGAGATTATCGCCCCAAACTTGTTGAGCTGTTTGTAATTATCAATAACATTTGTTATTGTTGCATCTAGCTGCCTGCTTATATTATTATATTATAGAGAGATTACATTTTTATGCGTGTTATTTAACGACGCTATGAACTTTTCGGAATTTGTTGGCATGGATGACACATTACGGGTGAATGAGAATGGAATATTGAAGAAAAGATATTGATACAGGTGAAAGGGAGCACTTGGAGGTAAACCTGTCCCATTGCCACTTTCTTTACCACATATCCTACGTGGGCTAGCCTGGGACTGAAGCCTGTCCTTAGCTGTGACAGGTCGGTGATGAACCGCCCAAGTAATTGCACGGCCTTTGATATTACTGACCGCCAATATAATATTCTTCCTTCAGGGGAAACAGTAATACTTGAAACATTAATTTAGCAATCTCTTCTACAACTTACGTAATACAAATGTCAGTTCTTCTTAAATTGGTGGCGTATTTTACAGCGGTACTTATCCATTCACTTTAACTATAACAATACGTCACACTAAAGCACAGTCTTTGCGTTCTGATCAGTCTTCGATGTAGTCATCTTTTCTTCGAAGTTCCTTATTCCTGTAACTCATTGGCTTTCGGTCAGTTGAAACAGCTTTTCCTTCCTTTCCCATAGATTCTTCTGGCTCGTCGGCGTAGTAGTAGTGTCTTTCTCCAGGATGTTTCACATAGCGCGGAAGCACATGATCGTCTCCTTTCTCATCTTCAGAGTGATCGCCTGATTTTGGAAGCATCTCTCTCAGAACTGTACCAGTAGTGCTGGTTGTTGATTCATCGTCATCGTACTCCTCGCCGTCTTCTTCTTGTTCTTCGTCACTCATTTCGTCTTTGTACTTTTCCTTCTGGTGCTCATTATTTTCTGTCTCCTCCGGAAGTACTTCCTCGTAATAATGCAATTCACTTGCAGAAGATTTTATATTGGCGTCTGTGTCTTTGAATTGGTTCGTCTGGTCTTTGTAACGCCGAGATTTATTTCTTCTGAAGACGGGCTTCTCTGATTTTGATGCTGCATCGGACCCCCTCTTATTTGCTCCGTCTTTTTGAATATATTCCTCTTTATTTTCAGTTTTCTTTCTGACAGCTTTCTCCAATTTCTTTATTTTCTCTTTCCTATCGCCTTGATTTAAATTTGAATAACCACCCGCTGAATCTTCCACAGTTTCAGTACTGCCCTTTTGACGAGAATTGCCTGGATGATTATGGGGTTTATTTTGTGGAATTTTCTTGACATTATTTCGCTTTAAACTTCTGTCTCCATTAGCTCTTTCAATTGACACATTTGCCTTGTCCTTCTCTCTCTCATGATCCGAAGAATAGTTTCTCTTTTGAGATTTACCTCTGTTGCTTCTATATTTATCGGCCTGCTTATCTCTGCCGTTTTCTTCAAATTGTCCGTTTGTGATGTCTCTCGCTTCTTCGTCAAAATTCAGCTCTTCGTTTCCATCATTTTTCAGTGCAGTCTCCTCTTCCTTTGGTGGGTTCTCTCTTGTCATTTTCCAATTATTTCGACTTTTCGCAGATCCTCTCACACTTACCCTTGCATGTTCATTTACTGCAGCTTCTCCCTTCCTTTTATCACTTGTGCCGGTTGTCTTCTTGATATCTGTAACATCACGATCATCGTCGTCTTTAAAATCGCCTGAGACCCACGTTCCTTTTCCTGTATTTTGATTCACGAGGTACGTTAAAACTTCTCCGGCGGATTTTTTGTCGTCGTCTCCATTCCGGCCTTTTGAAGTCGGCACCTTCGCTCTGTCTGACGATCTCTGTATGTAGAAGCCTTTAATCCCTTCTTTCGTTACAACTTTTCTTGGGTCCTCAGCAGTCTGTGTCTGTGGGCTCGGTCCGTCGCTGTCATTGTCCCTATCCGCATATTTCAAGGTATCTGATGTCAATTCCGCGGAATGATCTTCTCTATGCCCTGCTTGTCCGTAATCGTAATTGTTTTCAGATTTTTGTCTTCCCTTTTGCTCGTTACGCTTACTTGATATGTGGTAGTGATTATATGGTGTATGGTCAGGTGCATGATGAATATAATAACCTCGTTTGGAATTCCAGTTTTTGTTAGAGTTAGGGTTAACTTCTTGATGTAATCTATTTCCGGGGTATTGTAAATGTCTCGACTCGTAATTATATGATTCGAATGGTTCATATATGTCGTCATCTTCATCTTCTTCTTCCTCCTCGCTGTCTTGCCTAACCACTGTCTCTCGTGATTCATCAGCTGCCTCCAGTTCATCTCCAACTAACTCTGACTGTCTCTCCATTTCCTTCGCCAGCTCGTCCTCTGGGTAGTACGTAGTTGTAAATATTTCTTCCTTTGTCACACGTCTGTGCTCAATGGCTTGAAGACGCCTCGGCGCAGATGTTGAATTTTCTGGTTCGTTAGCGCCTCCGTCTTCTATAGTACTATTTTCCGCTTGCAAAGAATTTGAAGTCGATTGCTGTGTTAAGATTTTTTCACCTCCTTTTCTAATAGAACGCCTCCTTGTTGAGGTACTTGAAGTGTCACTACTTTCCTTCTCATTGCTTTTGATTCGTATAGGAATTCGTTTCCTGCTTCTGCTCGCTTCCGTGGTTGTTGCCGGCGCTTCAGTCTGGGGATTTTGCTTTCTTACGTTTTCTCTTGAACCTGTATTTCGTCTTCTTGAGGCGCTAGCTTTATCTTTTGAAGCAACAGAAATATTTCTACTTGACACATATTCCGGTTTTTCTTCTCTACGAGATTCTGTTTCTTCTTGCTTTTCGCGTTTTTCCTCCATACGAGTTATTTTTTTCGACCTGGAAGTTTTTGCTTTGTTGGATTTAGAAGACTTTGACGGAGACTCCTGCTTCTCGTCGGACCTGCTCGTTGCAACTCTTCGCCTGTTTGTGTTGCTTTCTGGGGATTTTGTTGTACTTGTGACGAGTTCTGGAATTACTTTTGTATTCAGAATTGGAATAACTCGTGCTTTTTGGAAGTCTTTGCTTCCGCTAGATGTGGGTGACACTTTTAAACGAGATCCTTTAGTGTCCTCATCTATACGATTGCTTGCAGTACTCGTGCTCGCCGTGCTGCTGGCAGTGCTAGTGGTAACAGTTGTAGAGTCTGTAGACTCTGGTACAACTGTTGTCTCCTCAGCTTTATATCTGGAACTGTAAGCAGGGTTATGTCGACTCATGAAACCGCCTAGTATTCTGTTAATTTGATCAGCACTCAATACACTTTCAGGATATTTCGATTTGGATTTATTAACTGAAACGTTATTTTTCGACGTTTCTTGTAAAATAACGTCCGATTCTTTTTCTGTCTCTTCCTTATGTTTAAATCCGGTTGAGCTTATCTTTTTTTCATATTTCGACATTGTTGCTTCTTGTTTTACATCTTCTTCTTTTTCTTCTTCTTCTTTATCTGTAATAGGTTCTTCGATGTGAGACAAATTGTCATCTTTATGTTCTTCTGAAGAAACTGGTTTTTGTTCGGATTGGTAATCCTTGCACCTGTCTTCCGTATTTCTTTCCTTACAGGAAAGTTTGTTTTTTGTGTTGTTATTGAGTTTGGTTTCATGTAATTTTAACGATATAGTTTTGCCGGATCTGTGCGAACCACCCTTCTTCAAGGAACTGCGCTTGTTTTCTTTTTTTGCACTTTCTCCTGTTTTAGTTTCGGTACGAATACGAGACGTCTTTGTGTTGTCTCCTTTCCTTCTTCCTTCACTGTTATTGTATCTCGGTTCACCTCTTCTGCTGTCATTCCCTGAAGTCCGAATCTGTGCTTTCTTGCCAGCTACAGCTTTCGGTATTGCCTCGGTTGTTGGATTAGAAGAAAACCTCAATTCGCCTTCTTCCGCATCATAATCTTCAGTATCTACGTAATCTGGGTACTGTAGCACGTCATCAACTCTCCTGTCTGAATTTTCTCTTCTGTTATTGCTTTTCCTAATTTTATTTCCCTTCCGATTCGGAAGTACATCATCATCGTCATATTGATATTCCAAATCATCATCTTGATCCATTCGTCTTCGTAGTTTGTCCAGCGAATTCCTGCTTCTTGCTGATTTTTTCTTGGTATTATTTTTGTTATTATTATTATTATTATTCGTTCTTTTTGTTTTGTCACCCTTTATGTGCTTTCTTACGTTAAACTTTCGATTCTGGTTGCGTGATATATCGTCTGATTTCTTAGAATGTTCTTCGTTATCCAGTTCGTCATAATTACCTTCATCATATCCTTTCACTCCCCGACGCTCTCTGTGGAGCGTCACGTTAATGTCCGTATGTAAGGAAGTAACTTCAACATCTGATACAATCTCAGACTTCGACGTCTCTTCGGCAACCATTGTGTCAGCATTAATTTCAACTTGTGTTTTGTAAGGATTCTCCAGTACACCCCCATACCTAAGGTTTTCTGTAAACTGACTACTTCGGCCAGTATCAGCAGCTTTCAGTTCGTTGTCTTCATGGTGCACATGGCCTTTGGTGTGGAAATGCATCGAAGGTGGCACTAAACCTTGGATATTCCTATAGTAATATGGATTTGCTCGAGTTTTGTGTGGTCGTACAGTTGCGGCCGGTTCGGGCAACAAGGATAAAATTGATGTGGGATAAATTTTCGGCCTAAAAGGTGCTGTTTTTATTATCAAGTAAGACGGTGTTGGGACTGGTGGCGGTACCATACCAATAATTACTTCCTGGTGTTGCGGTTTGTATGTGTTTTCAGATGGCCGTGGTGAGCGGTCACCGCTTTCCAAGTGAGCATAATAATGAGGACCTTGTAGAGGGCTAGATAATGTCACAGGTGTCACTGGTGTTCTTCCTGAGACAGCATTGCTCTGCTGCAGACTATCAACTGTTATATTTATGTATTTAGGAATAAGTGGAAAAACATACGTATTTGTGTGATGTTTGTCATTGTTTACAGCTTGTGTCCCTTCATTCTGTATAGACGGAGGGTAACCAGTGTTAATATTACGCCAGTCGTGATTTTTTATTGCATTATGCGATGAAGACGTGTCTACAGCATACTGGCCTGCCATAGGTGGAAAATCAGAATTACTATTTTCATTACCACCTCCTTGGAGTTTAGAAATATGTCTTACATTCTGTTCTTCAGGGCTTTTAAATTCTGCGTATTGGGGTTCTGGCATTGAATATGTGGGAATATTGTTGATATCTGCAATGTTTCGGATATGCTCCCTGATATCCGCGTAAAATCTTAGAGCGTCATCGTCAATAATGGATTCAACTTTGTCAGAACTCGTTGCCTGCGGAAGCCCGACTGCGTTTTCCTTAAAGAAAGGGTTGTCTAATGGATCGCTACCAAAGTACTTGGTGCGCAGACAGTCTATCTTGTCGCCTAAACCGCGCAGGCGCGGTAAGTTAGGCCTAGGTTTCTTATTCCATTCACCAGAAGCCGTTCTTTTCGGCACAACGTCTTGTGGTCCCGTCACTTCTGGGCATTGCACTTTGTCTCTAGACTCATAAAATTCCATTCCTCCCTCGGTTTTTAAAGGAATTGCCTTGGGATTTGTGGCGTATCTTAGAGGGGAATATAACGACAACGTGTCTGAAGGCAGCGATTTGTAGAAGGGATACTTTCTGGTATTTGCCTGTGGTGTTCTGATTATACCTCTCTCAGCATCTTGTAAAGCATCCTTCCATACGTGGACATTTTTCTGTACTTCTTTGTCTTTTTCTTCTTCTAATAATCTCTCTTCCTCTTGGAGTCTAATTTCTTCTTCGTCCCCGGAAAGATACTGTGGCGTTCCGTTGCGATTGGTGTCCTTCCTTCGTGATATTCTTACCGTTTTTTCGTCTGTATTTAAGTTGTTCCCTGGAGCCGCTTCTTTGTATTCTCGCTCACTCTCTTCTGTTTGTAGATCTGTAAGCAATGGGGCGTTATTATTTTGAGTCTCATTGCTCGACGACTCCACTTTCACAATAGCAAGAAGTATAGGCCGCGGACTGATGGAAGTATACAGCAAGGTTTGATTGTTCAATGCGCCCACGAGAGGGATAAGCTCTGATTGGCTTATATTTTGTGGAATTATCGCAGTAGAGTCCCCTAACGTTTGTGTCGAAACACCGTGATAATCTGTTTTCTTGTCGTGTTCTTTGGCATGCTGTGAAATTGAGTGTGTCTTCCCAACAAGTGTAGATGTAATGGATCCTTTGGTTGAGGATTCCCCTACAGTTGCTGCTGCTTCCTGTCTTGGATCTTGGAACTTTTTGCCTTTGGGGGAATATTGTGCCAATGTCAATGCTTCAATAAATTTTGCCCAGAGTGATAAAGGATCTTCAAAAGTAGGAAGTAATTTTGTTGATGTTATTTGTTCATCGGGGGGTTTTAATTTTCGAATTTCTTTGTATTTACTTGTGTACTTTATCGCGGGCGTTGATTTGTGAGAACTCGTGACAACTGGGTCTTGTCTGTCTTGCAGTACAGTTGGCTGAATATATCTCGAGTTATGATCCTGGTTCGGATATTCCTTTTTGTCAGACGTCGTCAAAATATCACGTTGTTCTACACGCCTGGTGAAATCCCTAGAAGTTGCTTGAACTGGAACTTGTGCGTGTTGCAAATTTTGAATTTCTTCCAAGGGAATACTTGGATGCTTTCTTTGGTATATTGAATCCAGCTTTGTTGCCGTCCGTGCTGGTACAAAATTGTGGTCTGTGTCTGCTGCAAAACCTGCGTCAGCATTTGTATTGCCGGGCTGTACATGCTGTACAGACATTGACGATCCTTCATACTGCTGTTCGCTAAGTGAATTCGAAGACATTCCAACTGCTCCGTGCTGATTTAGTGCCTTTCCCTCTCTGTCTTTCGCCAGTGGAGTTTTAGCCTGTTTGTTGTAACTTTTACCTATACGAACACGATGATACCTACGTAGAGCAGTACCGTATAGATTTTCCAACAGTTGGTTGTAGCTGTTTCTTGATTCCTCTTGAGGCTGATGCGTTTCAGTAGGTAGTAAAAGGAATGGAACTATTTGTTTATGTTCATCTTGTTGTTGTTGTTGTTGTTGTTGTTGTTCTTGTTCTTGTTCTTGCTGCTGCTGCTGCTGATTATGATGATGATGATATTCATTTTGCTGCTGATGTTGTTGCGGTTGTTGCTTTTGATAAGGTTGTTGTTGTTGTTGAAGTTGATGTTGTTGTTGCTGCTGCTGTTGATGTTGATGATGCTTTTGATTATATGGCTGTTGTTGTTGTTGTTGTTGTTGTTGTTGTTGTTGTTGTTGTTGTTGAGCTTGGTGTTGTAGCTGTTGATGATATTGCTGCTGTTGTTGATGTTGTTGTTCCTTCTCTTCTGGTTTACCGTTCACAAATTTAAGAGACTGAGGCTGGATATTTGATGAATCTACTTCTTGCATTTGCTTTCGGGAATATGTCCTGTCTTTGACTCTACCTATACTTGATAACGCAGTTCTCGTGCTTGGATATTCACTCTTGTGTGACATATTACCTCCAGGATGTTGAATTGTGTGTGAATAGCTAGCCATCACTTTCATAGGCACGCCATCTTCTCCTTCGTTCTCTACGAACATGAGACGCTTCTCATTTCTCGTAACCTCATGCCTCATCCATGTATTAAGAGGATGGGCAGAATTTGAGTTATTTAATTTCTCACCTTCTGTGCCTAATTTTTTCACCTGTGTTTGTGTACCTTGTGATTCTGAGTCGTCATAAGGAGCACCGGTCTTCTGTTTTTCAGGTTTCCGTTTGTGTTTACTACCTTCATGGCGGTCATAACCCTCGTCGTTTTCCGCTTCTTTCGCGAAGCCTCCGTGGTCGTACCCTGAATCCTCGTATCCTTCTTCTGTGTACACTTCGCTGATTTTCTTCGTAGAAACCACCTCTCGGAGTCGCGGTGCATTAATGATCTCTTCAGGAGTACTCGCTGAGGCCAAGGCTTCGCTGCGCGGCAGGTGTTTCACAGTGCTACTACGGCGAACCTGTGACAGACAACAAATTTCAAACTACACACTTTGCAATTCTTGTTAATAAATGTGGAAATTTCAAACATTCGAGTACCCTTATAATGAAAGCCAACGAGATGCACTCTTTCTCAAATTTATTTGATAAAGTACTCTACATGTTTCGGATAGATCTATTGTCCATCATCAGGAATATCTCAACACTGTATGCGCGAAATAGTTATTTGTCATGCTAGTTCTGTTGGAGTCTGTTAGCGTGGACAGGATGTCTATCCTAACCACGCTAACAGAACAAGCATGACATATAACTATTGCGTGTAAACAGTGTTGAGATACTCCTGATGATGGACAGTGGACTTGTCCGAAACATGTAGAGTACTTTATCAAATAAATATGGGAAAGAGTGCATCTCGTTGGCTGTCATTATAAGAATACATCATGATGCACGGTCCTCTGAATGTCAAATTTGAGTACCATCATCACATTACTATCACAGGACATTACACATCTTCAGGTTGCTCTGAAGGTGGTAAGAGTGAATTTCTCCGAAATATCGGTAACTAGATATTAAAATGTATGTCGCAACTCGGCAGACAGTAATCTTGAGACAAAATGTCAGCCTGACACACTTTCTTTCTTTCTCTGTTGCTGTGTAATTAAAATATCTTCATAAATGTTTTTGTATTGCTATTTTAGTAGAGAAATTACTTTAAAACCCTATCGAATTCATTTCTAATTACACAATATCCCCCCCCGCGCATTCCTTGAGAGTGTGGAACAATTATACGAATAAACAGGGAAATGGTTCAAGTAAAAAAGGTGTGGCCCAGAGGATGGGTAGAGGTATAGCTCTACTCTTCCATGACCGCGACACTAGAAGGCGGTGAGTGGTCAGCAGCACACCCCGGCCACACTTTACGCCCGGGAAAGAACCGGTACCCATTTTACAGGGGGCTGGGTGGGCCCCAGGGCCGGTCTGGACGGGCGGAAATTCTCGTCCCCACGGGGATTCGATCCCGGACCTTCCAGGTACCCGGCCGAAATGGTTCTAGTAATACTGTCAAATTCACCTCAGACCCCTTGTAATTCTACACAAATTCAGCTCTGCATCCCCCCCCCTTTCTTTTCCAATGCCACTATATGTCCTTGTGGACTTCGTGGTCCTCCCCCCTGGGCATGGCAGGAGTGTAACCGACTTCTGAGGTTGGGACGCCCATGAGGCTCACTTACATTGTCCCGATGATGTGAGTGGTGATACAGGAGGATGTAGTGCCAGGAGGGTCCTTAAATATAAATTCTACTAACCTACCCAGACCATGGTCACCGCGGGAATCCTCCCCTTCAGGGAAAATTCCCACTGTACAGCCGGGAATCGAAACCAAGACCTCATGATTAGTAGTCAGAGACTCTGGCCACTAGACCACGAGGCTGGTCTCCCTTGAATCTATGTATCGGTTAAGTCAACCAATCTCTGCGAGTTTTGATGAATTATACTCCATAAAACCACAGCATTTACTGTTATAGTAGTTTCACTGTGAAAGTGTCGAACGCCAAGTGTCTGAGAGGACAGGGCTGGTAACGCGTTACACAGTCTTAACAGCAATCATGGCTTATGACTTGTAAACACATTATGTAAATCGTATACAACGCAGCGCACAAAAACACTGAACACACCTTCTATGTAAGAGGTGGACCGTTATTTCGAACGCGCCTTTAAGCCAGGAAACAAACATTTCAAAAGAAAAGAAAGTTGTAGTTATTGACGTTAGATTTTTTCTGCTTCGTACTCGGCAGCATACACAATGTGTGTGTGTGTGGGGGGGGGGGGGGGGGTGGGAATGTGGGTGTGTAAGTACGTAGGGTACAGAATTGGTGAAAACTGCGTTTTTGGTGTGTAGAT
>Ga0123354_10003340_pt1 | contig 22112 bp, 15 predicted proteins | sample TergutLab28metaG_2_FD_97872 | JGI IMG/M metagenome (GOLD analysis project Ga0123354, IMG submission 97872) | Labiotermes labralis P4 segment gut microbial communities from Petit-Saut dam, French Guiana - Lab288 P4 | ecosystem: Host-associated > Arthropoda: Insects > Digestive system > Gut ... | reverse complement strand
TGTGCAAATTTGGCCCCTTTCTTTTGCACCCTGTCTAACGCACTTATTTGTCCCTCCCTGTACGGATCCCAGCACGCCGCCCCATATTCAAGAATCGGACATACAAGTGACATGTAGGCTAAACGTTTGGTATTACTATTACCCTTTTTTAGCATTCGCATTGTGAAATGTAGTGCTTTCCAGGCCTTTTTCACAGTGTAGTTTACTTGATCCCCCCAACTTAAGTCGCTGCGTAAGATTATGCCTAAATATTTACAACTGCTCGCTTCCGGTATTATTGTGCCCATTAACGAATAATTTAGTGGATCATTTACCCTAGTTCTCCTGAAGCTTGTGTATATTATTCATGCGATTAGTGATTGAATTTTCATTGGTTTTTATTTTGATCAAATACGATTAAGATGTCGTCCACATACATTTTATTATATGTTAGTTCTACACTTTCTATCCAGTGTTTGATTATTAGTTCTTAAAAAGAATGGAGATAAATTTCTGCAAGAATGCTTGATACAGGTGAAACCATGGCTAGGCCTTTTGTGGGTTTACTATATTTACCATTACTTAGAAAATAATTTTGATTCGGAATTACTTTGATCAGGTCCAATGTTTGTTTTATTGTTATGGTTTCATTGTTAGTTTTGTATAACAAGAATTTTATGATGTTAATTATGTTTTGTGTTGGTAACTTAACATATAGGTTTTTGTGTCTAAAATGGTCATATTTTAATATATGTGCATTTGTTGGTACAAATAAATAATAAACAATAAAAATGCACAGTATGTACACAAAAATAAAAATAGTATAAAAAGGTATATATATACATATATATATATATAACACAAAAGTAAACTTATGAGCTATTCACACATAAGAAACGGAACGCAGTTAAAATGCGTGGAAACATACCTTCACCATCCTGCACGTCTTCATGAAGGGTACTTAATTAAGTACAGGTGAATTACAACACCATCACAGACAAATTGATTCAGGGGTCCCGTACAGCCCCTTGCCAATTGGTATCTGAGTTTGTTACTCCAGGTATACTGGGGCCGAGCATCAGGAAATAGATATGCTTCCATTTTTATGCTTAGAATATTTAATTTATAGAATCTGTGTGCGTGAAGTTGCAACTAATCTGAACCTTTTCGCGTTCCCTATCTCTTTTTCTCCAGGGAATGAATACGCCGCCCGCGACGGAGAAGTTGGTACGAGGCGGCCGCGGAGGTGCCGGTGGCGGACGGAGGTTGCTGCGGACACCCAAGTGCGCGCGATGCCGCAACCACGGCGTAATTTCGTGCCTCAAGGGACACAAGCGGTTATGCAGGTGGCGTGAGTGTCAGTGCCCCAATTGCCAGCTGGTCGTGGAGAGGCAGCGGGTCATGGCGGCACAGGTGGCCTTACGCAGGTGTGTTCATCCCTCATCTCCATTTATGGATGTATTTATTGATTTATTTATTCGGTTTTCATTAATTTATACACTTACTCGTTTCTTTATTAACGTCATTATCTCCCCAAACCATCAATTTTCTCTTTCTTATATTCATCTTTACAGTTATTGGTTGTGGTTGTCTAAGTTTTATTAAAACACCGCGTAGTCCAGCACCAACATTTCGGAGGAACTGCTCTAACCGTCCTTCCTCACGTCACCTCGGCTGATCAGTATTTTTAGACAAAGCTCGCAGTGAACAAGGGTTTGTTTTAGGGATTGTGTAGGGGGAGGTGCCAATCGGCGCCCAACTTAATATTTTTACCGGAGTCGGTGTCAAAACCTGCAGGCTTATTAATATGCATGTGTCCAGTGTGAATATGGATTTTTGAAGGTGGTTTATGTCGATTGTATGAAGCCATATGGAGCCCTTGGTTTGCATTTGCCCCGTTTTGAATTCTTTTGGCGGTTCGCGAAATATTTCAAACTAAATACGACAGCGTGGTTCACGGATTGAAATTTATAAACAGAACCGTTCTATTGGATAATAACTTGAAACAGTTATCAAACGCTGAGCGAAATAAACTTACCACAAATAATATATACCAAATTTCTGGAGTCTTACTTTCGAGGCGAAATACTCAACAAACTAATCAAGATTTCCTTTTAGAGTTAGATATGAATCAAAAGTGATTAATGTATTTACGCTATGACGGTGTTTCTAGTATACCTTTATATTTACTTTCTGTAAATTTCGCCCACACTCAGTTACCGTAGCTCACTGCGGCCCTCAGGCCCAAAGAGTTTGACAAGCGTGATTTAAATAACTGCATAAACTGCTGAGGCTGCACTGAATGACCGCGTGCATGTGTGCAAGTGTGTGCAAGTGTGTATATGTGTGTATGTACGCGTGAATGTATGGAAGTTTGAGTGTATATGTGCGCGCGACTGAGTGTGAGTGTGCGTGAGTTTATGTATGTAAGTGTATGTGTGTGTGCGAGTGTGTGTGTGTGTGTGTGTGTGTGTGTGTTTCGTATTAAATCAATGGAAGTTGTAATTCTTGGTCCAGTAAAATTTTTTTTCATCCAGTTTTATTAACAGTTTATTTGTTTGTTCCATGCAATATCTTGGTACAGATATCTTGAACTCTCTTCAAATTTGGATGACGTCGAAAAAATTCACTTTAATCTCTAACTTCACTCGACAAAAATTGTCATTTAAAAATTAATTTTGTACTTAAACTCCTCTCCTTCTTTCCGAAAGTCGAGTGCCCTAAACGCAGCGAATCGCACCTCACTACGGACACTTTCAAAGGTTATTCTTGAAATTTTGAATTAAAAGACGGAGTCTGGATAGCCCAGGAATATGTCACCTTATGGCGTATTCATGGAGGATCCAGCTTACTTGAATCTCATTTATTCTGGTTGACGTAATGTCACTCTCTTTTCTCAACAGTTTTTCAGCATTTGTTTCGTGTTAAAAGTTCTGCTCGCAAACAACATGATGCTGTGTGCCAACGGACGGCTTACCTCATGACAAGAAGAAATAGTCTGGCGCACAGGAGCCTCGAACATTTCTGACTCCCCATAGATATTCTGATTTGGAAATATTATTAATGAAATCAAAGCGTTATTTCGAATTGAGGGAAGTGCGTCCTAGTATGGAATACTTAGTTTACCTTCCGCTCTAAACTATATAAACCCGGATCACTGCCTAAGGTATTCGGCTTACATTTCTTCATCTTGTGGTGAATTTTCCGATATTGAGCACGGGAATAACCAGACACACTGCTACCACAATATTTACAGTAAAAATGGAGACATTATGTTCCTCCGAAACGTGCCGGTACCCACCTACCAAGATACAGAGTGTCAGACGACAGCTATCCATATCTTCACTGACATGATAAGTTCAAAACTTCTTGTCGTCATGTATTATTCATCGTAATCAATTCTGAGGTCGTATCACTTCTTCCCCTTCTATCAATCGAAATTTCAATCACGCCTCCCATTCAATTTCTTCTTCATTATGCCAAAAACCATCGTCCTTAGCTCCATAATCTGTAACCACCAGCAAAGCCTTCGATATAATGGCATGTAGACTAACAAGTAGCTATAGAAGTTTCGTAGGAGACGTCTTGTATAATAATAATAATAATATAAAAACAAAGAACACCTTTTTGGTAGACATAGCTGTCCCAATTACACATAATCTCGTCAAAACAATAACCGACAAACATAACAAGTACAAAGAACTGTCGAATGAAATATGTGCAAGTGATCCCGATAGTAATATCATCTACGGGAGTAATTCCAAAGTCACTATCACAAAGTCTAACAAGACTTAACTTGCACCCCAATACATATACACAACTGCAAAAATTTGTAATTCTTGGCACATGTTCTATTGTAAGAAATTTTTTAAACTACAAATAAGACCACCGAGCCTAATCCTGTTGATTACTAGGTGAATATTTCCCAGCCAAAGCTGAGAAGTGAAATATTCGATGATGATGATAATAATAATAATAATAATAAGTGGAATAAAATAGTAAGGAGTTAGGTATGTTAACACTTACAGTCGAACACAACTATACTTATTATTATATTATACACCACCAAAATTGCAGGTAGCAGATAAGAAGTAGCGGTTCACGATTCACCAATGGGACTGGCATACTCCACCTAAACCCCCCACCACAAGGGCAAAGCTTCAGCCAGAAAAATGACCAGCCTCAACTCAGCAGCACACGCACACCCCCTGATCAACACATAATTAAACACGTTAGAAAGTGATAAAGAACAATAACAAGGACACGGCTGGACCCCTATCTCGGCCACTTAGCGCCTCAGCACAAGGCGTGACCTATATTATTCCCACTGATTGTATCTATTCTTGTCCGAGCTTAAGTAATTATACATATTTATTATATATTACATTATATTATAAACCCCCCCCCCCAGCATAAGAAATAATCCCTATGGGGAATAAAGAAAAACGATATCCAACCAGATACACCCGGGACCATGGTACCCTGTAATATAATGGGATCTCGAACCCGCCCCATTACGCCCCAAGGCCACTACACGCATGCTAGTATAGCCTAAGCTCTAAGTCTAACCACAACCTGATGATGGCCCATATATAGGTCCGAAACATGTCGTTGTTGTAAACTCCTATAATATAATAATGAATATAATTGTGTTCGATTGTAAGTGTTAATATACCTAACTCCTTACTATTGTACAAAACACAACGGGGATGACGCACATTAGAAGTGGAATATAAAAACAAAAGTGATATCAGTAATAATACGGGCAACTGAAACCACCTCAAAACCATTTAGAAAATACCTGAGCAAACTAATGGAAAAGCATGAAATCAAGGAACTGCAGAAAACAGGCGTATTTGGCTCTGCACACTTATTTTGACAATACTAATGTAAAAGTGTAAAACATTCAACATGTGTTATAACATTATGTGTACCAAAAATTGTAACTACGGAATAGCTGAAAACCTATATACCCTAGAGACATGGCTTGTTTCAGCATGTAATTGTAAATACTCTTCATAAAGGTGATATATTATAACAATAACAACAATAATAATAATAACTGTCGTATTTATCCGCCAAATCGAATATCTTATAGTACAGTTAATCTCGATTATAACGACCTCGGTTATTGCGACACCTCGGCTATAACGTTATGTATTCAGTGGTACCAACTAATTTCCCTTAATGCCCATGTTTTTTTTCCTTGCTTAGTAAGACATACACAAGATTATGTACCTCGAACACAACGACAATACCAATCATAGGTTCCAATATACTATCCCAAGACGTAGATTATTCTTTTTGTCCAAGAGAAGGTAAGCCGAAGTCTTTCAGGTAGTCGTATGAATTTCACGACTAGAAATGACAATAGTAACGGTAATTTATTTTGTGCGTAAAGTTTCCCTCTACTCCTGCATTAAACAGGAGACTGATAGAGTGATAACATGGCGACAGTCACTAACAAAAGGTTCTGAGCGTCAAATATAAAGTTAAAGCGAATAGAGAAATAGAAAATGGTGGGAAAAAACGAAACTAACTTGTGTCTGTAATTTTGTCTCGTAAATTCCACGATCCAAATGATTTCGAAAAAACAGAACCAAAATTGCGAGTAGTAGTGCGTTCCATTAGAACGGATAGAGAATAATGCGATTTCGAATGCCTGAACGAAATGACTTCGATGAGGCATTGCTTAAGTGGTTCAAGCAACAGAGAAGTGACGATGTTCCAATGACCGGTCCTCTTCTCATGACAACATTTGTTCTTCAGTAATTTTAATTTTAATTTTAATTTTAGCGCAAACATGTGTGAAAACTTACATTTACAGAAGAGTTGGTTTCATTTTATGAATTTTAATTGTAATTTTGTTCTACAAAGATCACAGAGTTAAAATTAAGTAATGCGCTTGCAGGTCTGCACTTTGTCATGAAAGATTTTTCCATCACTTTCACTATACAACTATCTTACAGCGACAGTCTTTTATAACGACACAATTTATTCGGTTCCTTCAATGACGTTATAACCCAGTTCGACTGTATTTAATTGTGATTTTCAAAACGCCACAGAACAATGACTGTGGCTACAAATAACATCGTACTTTGTAGCGAGATTTCAGGTTCTCACGTAAGTGACTATGTCTTACTACTTGCGACACCGTGTAGTCTGAACATGTTTACTGATTTTCTGGTGGATCACACTGTATTCTTCTTGATGGTAGAAGCGTGATGGAGGCAGCATGTTCATCGTAAATTTTCGTGGAAAGCTACCAGACTACACCACGTTGCTGCATCCTTCACTGTGCGTGGGAGTTTTCTTCTATCTCACGGCTTATTGTATTCTTATTTCTAAAGCATGGATCTTCACTTTCGTACTACGGATACGAAAGTCATGCACAATTTTCAACGAAGGTAGACCTACACGTACTTCCAGCTGAGATGAGAAAAGCATTTCCAGTGTTACCATATACTTCGCTGCATCATAATTAACACAATAAGGCATACTGACTGTAACAAGTAATATTTATAATATTCTATATAAAGAACTGGGCTATGATTTGACGAAAACAGAATTTGGATCCGATTTCCGGCAAAGACAAGAGATTTTTTCCTCTCCTAAGCAACCAGACACTCTCAGTAAGTCCTGAGGTCTGCTTCCCCGAGGAGCAAAGCGGCCGGATGAGCCGAATTTAAGCGAGGAGCTATAGAACTACGGTGCTCCACGTCAGAGACGTGTCTTCCTTAATTAATATAGGGACAACTTTGGCTTTACTTTAGGCCATCTGTAATTTAAAGTAGCCCCCAAAAATTTTTTATATGCACACTCCTTTTACTCTGTGGATGAATTTTTTGCATGTACAGATGATATGTATTACTGACTTATATGACTGCGTAAATTCCCACACTGTAATAATTTTATGTCTTGTTTTGCTTTTGTATGTTTTTTGACATGTTCCACATCCTATATTCTGGTGACAGCCTCATGGATCTATGTAATGTATGTGTGTATGTATGTATTATGTTCATTTAAATCACCTATGCTCCTGGAAAAAGTCACTTAAAAATCGTTGGTGTCGTCACAATGAGATTTTATTCTGGAACACCCGGTGTATATTTATTTTGGCATAAGGTAACTTTTACACCACTTTATATATTTGGAAGAGGGTAAGGAAAGACTGCTGTTTCAGACAGTTACAACATGTCTCATGTCCAGCTTTCTGATCACCGTCGAGAAGGCCAAGCCCCCATGTGGTCTTGTGAATATGCCAAAATTCTAAACTCTGGGTAACTTTTCGGATATATCCCCGAACCGCCTTTAAGATGTCGGTTACTCACAGAATACAATTTCATTACAACGTAGAACGTTAAATAATTGTATACAGAACTACAAAATCATGCATATGAGCCTGGAGGTCCTTGCGTCTGTCATTATTAGGCTTATGGTTGCCTCCATCTTCAAGAATGGGGTCGCATTCCAGAAGACGTCAGTCTTTATATTTACTATCATGGTAAAGCAATCCCTCTACAGGACTATTACAGGCCTATGGTGTTCAAGGAGTTTGAGTCTCCCAGATTTCTAGACAATCGGCATATGAAAGTGGTATGGTTGTCAGCCCTGCCCACCGGCCGCCTTTACCTGCCAGGAAATATTCCTGTTACTAATTTCTGTTAGAGTTTGAATCGACCCCAGGGCTGTATTGCGGCCGGAAGGATTATATCAATAAAAAAAAATTCCAATGACACCACCAGGAATCAAACCCGCGACCTTTGGGTTGTAGTGCATTGCCTCAAACAACTGCGCCACCGAACCTGAAATATACGGTGATCTTTTGTGGCTATGAGGAGACTATTCACCGCGACATTTCTTCTACCGTGAATAAGGAGGCAACATGTTTCTCCGAAACGTAGGTAGCTATTTGTTAAACTACATGATGTCACAAACCAAACAGGAGTGACCTTGTTCAGAAACGTGGTTTAAATAAACGTATTTATTTACGGTGTTTTTAGAGAGGCAGGACCACCGAGATCGGGTTCGGGGCTCGGTGAAAAAACATTTTGATCCTCCCGCAAGAGCGGGCCGGCTAAATCGGAAGACTGACTCTCAGTTGCAGAGTGACTTCAGCTAAGTCTGTAGGAGTTAATTTGTACAATCAACGAATAATAATGATATCGATAAAGTTAAAAAACATATGCCAAATAGTCGCGTCCCAGATCCCCTTCCGGAACACCGGAGCCCGTTGATTTTTACCCAGTAACACAGAATACATAGCAACGAATGACAGGATGGTTAGTTAATAATCAGTTGGAGTGGATGCACAAGGGAACGGTTGTGACGTAATATGAAGTGCTACCCCGTTATTGCTAGAGGGATAGAGAAAAACCAAGAAAATCCCCAGTCAGGATAGCCGGTGTTCGGAATTCCTTCCGGTATGTTCAGACAAATTTTGTCTCAGTGATATGATCACCGTCGCCTACATCTTTATTTATGTAGGCTTATGAATTTTTCTGTGCCAGATGGTACGGTTTAGGAACATCGATATGTACGAGTGCTTCAAATTAATATTAAATTTGCGAGATTGTTTAATGTAGACGTCCTGTACCACATTTAATCTAAATTAAGTCAGAAGATTCGGAAGGGCAATGCCTACTTAATGTAAGAGGTTAGAAGGCGCTAGCTAACTGTAATTTCTGTTATTGCAGACAACAATCGAGTGAGGAGGGTCACGACTTGAGATCACGTGTTCAATCGGCAGAGGCGTTGTTGGCACAGAAGAGGCTGTACCAGAAGCATCTTAGAAGCCTACAACAGAGCTCGCTGGCACGGGACATTCTGCAAGGTAGGTATACATACTGCAAGGTAGGTATACATACTCACACAGTGATAAACCTACAACATTACTTCGTCCGAGACAGAATATTTTTGTATGTGATGCCGCCCACGATTTTTTTGTGAAACGTGAGGTTCTGACGTAGATGACATCTACCTGTGTGCCTCTTGTCTTCTGGAATTGAAGCCGTAGCTTCATAAATATCTAGCAACGTTTTGGAGGATCCTGCTTCTTCGGGATAGAAGAAAAAGGTCACAGCAGTTTCAATGCGAAAGTGGGTACACCTCTATACACACGGCGTTATTACGCAGGATGTAATATTCAGATTTCATGACATGCTTCTCCTCTAGTTATTCCTTTCGTCTGCCCTCGCTGTATTATTTCACTTCTAATGTCCGACCACCAATAACACAAACATGGCGGTGTACATAATTATGAGACGCGAGCTACACAGGCTTCATGTGTTTTACGAACTGCAGCCTGTGTAGTAAAAGGTGTTTTAAAAATATGTAACTTCCAAGGTATCATTTTTTGATGTTCAATGTAAAAGACTAATGTGGCGACCACACAATACCCATATTAAGTAACTCGTTTTATGGCGATAATTATAGAGTATGTGAGCTAGACTCGTGTGAATTTATATGGAGATAGAATATAAACACAAGTGTGTGTATTATATAAAAGAATTACTAAACATTGAAAGTTTTAGACATTGGACCGATAAAGGAATCTGGAATATAAAATATTTTCCTTCAAGTCGCCAAGTCCCCCAGAGTCTCTTCTTCTAATCGGAAGTAAACATAAGAAGGAAAGTTATTTTTGCGCTTGGTTTCGGTGTCGAGGCAGACGTTTACAGAAAATTAAACTAAAAGTATGGGTGGCCCGAAGCTTGTCTCGGACTCGTCCAACTGGTGTTCATTTTTATGTTCTGCGCCCCGTGCCTAAGACCTCTTCGTTCCAAGTGCACAGTGTTTGTCTTGGGTATCGGGAAGAACACAAAAAAGTTTTCGCCAGAATACTTTTGTGAATGACTTGGAACGACTTGGGCCGCTAAAACTCGACTCTTCTTGTGCTGTACTCCGTTACATCGGACAGCTGCTTGCAGCCGTCGAAACTTGAGAGAGGAAGCGGTGATTTCTAGTACTCTTCACCAGTGGCACTGTTCTCTGCTTTGAGGAAGAAAATAAACTTTCTGTGGATAGAAAACTGCTTAGCCTTCCAATTCTTCAGTCTTTACGACTTCTGTCCAACTGACTATTTTTATTACAGAATAAGAGCCATTATGGTAAAACATGAATAAACATACAACGATGTAATGTTAAGAAGAGGGCAAAAAATAAAAATCTTAACCAAGTGGCAGTTTAAAAGCGGTATAAAGGTTTACAACATTCTAAAGTTGTTTTATACCTTTAAATTAACGCAGGCGTTCCCTCCTCGTTTATTGCACAGTGGGGTCACATCTTCTCATCACAATGGATGCTTATGCACCTGCAGCAATTTGAAATTTAGGCCGACTTATTGCAATATATTTTCTTATTTATTGGTTGACGTCATTTGTATTTTCGGAGTTTAAATATGTTGCTTTTTGTTAAGCTGACATCTGTTCGTAGGCATGTATAAGGGGAATGACTCCAGTCAGTTTCTACGTAAATATTTGAGATAATTAAATACCAAAAATAGATGTAACAATTTAAATAACTCCATAGAAAAAAGTACTTTTCGAGCACTTATTAAGTTCTGAGCTAGTCAAGGAAAACTCCGAATTTTATACAACCTGAAAGTTCATTACCTTTTCACATGGTCCTGAAATATGTCCCTATCCTGAAGCACATTAATCCAGCCACACCCACCTAATGTCAGTAGGATCCATTTTAACACTATCGTCTCATATTGGTCGAGGCTTTAAGAGCAGCCTCGTTTTTTCAGGTCTCCCCCTTACACTATACGCTTATTTTTTTCTCAAATCCGTGCTATATGCACCGCCCTTCACAATCCTGGCGAGGAGTATACGTAATAAAACTCCTCAATGTTCAACTTTTCCTTCAGTCTTGTGTCACTTCCTCCCTTTTAGGTGCCAATGTTTTCCTCAGCACCTTCTACTGAACCACTTTTAGTCACTGCCCTGCTAAAACCATACAAAGTACAACTGACCAAAGAATGTTACAGAGCACCACGAGACAGTGACGTAATGTTCATATCAAATTCAACGAACAACGGTAAATTAATATGTATTGTATCAATCAGCGAGGACTGAAGATCTTTCCCGGGGGTACAGCGGCCTGGGCGTGAAGTTAACCGCACACATTCATCACACGGCGAGATTAAGAATGAGTGGAGCTATAACTTTACTTCTCCTATATGCCTCCATGGCGCCAATAGAGAAAACTTTACCTTAATAACGATTAGAAATTAATAGGTAGCGTTCCTGGCGTCTGCATTTAAGATAGATATTCAGAGATGAAATAAGAAGAGAACATTCGCTAAAATATTTTAAGCGGAAAATATGCCAGAAAACTTTCAAATAGTATGAAATAAGTAGCTATAACATGTGGAAATAATGCCCCTTGAATGTCTACCGTGGCAGGACAATGTTAGAGAATGAAGGAACAATTGCAGTATTATCGGAATGTAATTTGTCTGCTTAGTCATTGTCGCGGAAGAAGAATATTGATGTCTGTAGTTCATACAGGGAACGGCCAGACCGGCACATTCATAGAGGTCGCGATTCTTGGAATTTCTACAATGAACTTAAATTTTCGTTGTCTGTGCTTGTGACTGTTAACACCAATAAATATGTGGAATGGGTTTATTTGGCTCAACCTAGATACAAGTTGTTGGTTGTTGTGAACAGGGTAGTGAAACTTCGGGTCATAAAAAAGGCTGGTAAATTCTTAACTAACTTAAGGACCATTATATTTTCACGCAGAAACCTCTTGCATGAAATTCTTGTTATTTTACTGTACATTAGGGCAAAGATTTTTTTTAAGTTTCCGCAAATAATTTTCCAGTTACTTAAAAAATATACAACACAAATGATATATGCAGCAAAGAAACCTCAGCAGGGAAAGGAGTACCGTTTCAGAAGGAGGCACTACTTTGAATTGCCTTCCATGTTAGAAACTTTGTGTAGCAATATCTTCGCAGCTGGTAGCGGTATATGCACTCGGTGATCTCCTAGAGCATAAAGTTCTTACCATCGTAAAACAGTCGCCGTATAATTCAAGTATCTATATACAAAGTTTGGGGGGTTTAAACACGTATTTCCTTTCAACATTTCAAAACTCTCCAGTCATTATTTATAGACACAGACAGAATGCATGATCGGGAGTGTAAACAGACTTTAAGTTCTTGTTTCGCTTCTTTGTTACGGCTTTTCAGTATGAAGAAATGGCCACAGAAAGGAAATGAAACGTTATGATGACGTACGAGGTTTCAAATAAGAGAGGGTGCTTGTGCCTTTACACCCCCATCTTCAGTGTTTATGGTGGATGCGAACTATTTAGGTTCGTTGAGTGACGACCTAATCCCGTCTATCGAATTTGTTCGTGTAACGGAAGGAATGCTTTATTTTTTAAGGATTTTTAGTTCAGCGCAATTTAGTTAAACGAAAATAAATTTCCAACTAATTTAAAAGAAATTTGTAGGTTTGTGGCGACTTGAGTTAAAAGGTGAATTTTCTGTAGAGTACAGCGAAGCAAAATTATGCGTTATGGATCGACACGGATTGCCGAGAGGAGTTTTTTTCAACTTTTCCGCCAAAGTCCTGCAGCACATAAAAGAACTGGCTACACATGGAAGTAGCCTTAAATAACAGTAAGGTACAGAACACAACAGTTAATTTGAAATGGGCCGCTTTAATAGAAACAAATATAGTGCAATATAAAAGATATCAAAGCCGTCTGTAGGTCTCAGCTTCACACAGCACTTCTTTTCCTTAAGGCGCAACATCCTCAATCGGACCTGGTCAGGTGCATTTTTGAAGTTTATAGATCACACACACTTAGACACACACATTCAGCATGTCTCTCTGAACGAGTGATCAGCTCGTCGCAGAGGCCGCTACGCACACAACACAGAAGGAATACAACAGACGAAGATCCATGTTTTCAGCGGCATTCGAACATGCTATCCCAGGATCAAGCGGCTTCAGACCTATGCCTTAACTTGCACGTCACCACGATCAGCCCATAGCATAACAAATTTAATTTATTCGATACAAAACGTGTTTGTATTAAATTGCCCATGTAATTAAACGAATGTAGAGGTAAAAATGTACAGTTCATCCTAGAACAGGTCCCGAAGGCCCAGAGGGGGAGTAGAGTTATAGCTCTACTTTTTCTTTAACCTCAGCGCTAGGTGGGTGGTCAAGGCCACGACTCGGCAGCTTTACTCCCGGGAAAGAACCGGTACCCATTTTATAGGAAGCTGGGTGAGCCCCAGGGCCGGAATGGACGGGTGCGGAATATCTCGCCCCCCCACAGGGATTCCATCACCGGACTGCCCAGCCCGTAGCTTTCCTGGCCCACAACGAATTAAAAATATCCACCCAAACGATGTTCAGCGGGATGTGTCGTAATCATAATTTTGTCGGTTGGTTTGTGCTGGTACGGAATATAATCTTGTACTTCGAAGGCGAAAAAACAAATTCCGACTGTATCGAAAGAAAATAACAAGAATACGGATATGTTTGCACGTAACAATGACGAAATGGCGTGGGTCTGCGAGCGATCGCTTGCTGGGATTGTGGGTTCGAATCCCGCTGGAAGCATGAATGTCTATTGTGGTGTTGCATGCGTTGTTAGGTGGAGGTCTCTGCGACGAGCCAATTATTTGTCTAGAGGAGTGCTACCGTGTGTGAATTGTCTGAGTGTAGTGACTGAGCAACACTAAGGATAGAATATAAGAGGACAGGGGGCTGGGAAAATTGCATTATGGCGAGTTTAGTGACTCGTACTCGCCGAATAGTATGCGGGGAATGAAGTGCAAGTGGATGCAATGGGCAGTGGGTGTGGCAGGCACTGGAAAAATTAGAATGCTTAGAGGATTTTAGTGGCAAAACCTGAAGGAAGTTCCCTACACTTCTAACGGAAGATAATATTAAAAGTGACCTTAAAGAAATATGGCGGGACAGTGTGGACTGGATTAAGGTGGCTCAGGATAGGGCAAAGTGGCAGAATATTGCGAAAAATGCAGTAACTTTTTGGGTTCCATAAATGTCGAGTAATTCCTTGACTAGTTGATAAAGTGTTATTAACTTCTGAAGAAGCCTCTGCTCAGTGGAGTTAATGAAATGATACCAATAGGGCTTTCATGTGAACTTCTGAGTTGCTAATTAAACTGTTGCTATCGAAGTTAAGGAGTGGATTTTTATATGACTACGTAAGTCAATCCAATATCTGTTAAATTCTTTTCAAGGAATGCTTTTGATGTAAACATATAGCTGACAAATGATTGCCCCCCTACAAATGTCATGTTCTTGTGGTTAGCATTCCGGCTTCGTAATCAGAAGGCCCTGGGTTCACACCTGGGAACTGCTGTCTTAATGTTTTCATGGCGCTCCTCAGTCCCTGCAGACTGGAACAGGGCATTAAATTATGCCACGTTTTCTGAGTTTCATTACTCATTAATCGACACTACATACTTCCCATTGCCGGATGCAACGTTTAAATAAATTCTGAATTACCAGTTGTTAACACAAAGAACATTCATGGAGATACACACATGTGGAATATTGGATGGAGATACACATATGTGGAATATTGGCACTGGTGATTATAAAAGCTACGAATCCTAATTAATACTAAACTCCAGGCTTGTTCTAGAGTCGCAAGTAGTTGTCCATGCGATCACAAAAATCCCCTCTTTTATGGAACCCACAGTCCGTTACTTGTCCATATGAACCATAGAATGTAAAATACTGATGAGAAGTATTTCCATGTAAATCAGTGTGACGGATACAGAAGAGTCCAAATGATTGCACAAAATGTATATTTCTGGAAAACAGGAAGGATACGCCCTTAAGGGGATTATATTTTCTTTGGGGAAACATGTACTGAATGTGTGAATTTATGATTAGTGAGAAATGAGAGAAATTCAGAAAAGAAAGTTACGTAAACATATGTGAAGAGGAACATATGTTCGCAGGAAACGAGCCTGCTGCACTGGTTAAATATTCACATGCAAAAGAAAATAACGCTTCAAACAAAAGTGTGGAATTGAATGAATTATAAACATTTCTTTGAAGCACTAAAATATTTTTAGCACTCAGGAAAGCATCAAAAATATGTGTATGCAATTCACGCTACATGGCCAAGGCGCACCTTCCAAGCATATATAATGTGATGTAAACCAGTATTCAGAGATGATTTTCGAGTGGGATTTGAGCTATGGAGACAAGATTTAGGGTGCGACGTAGCAGCTACACATACCAAATTAAACTTACCCACACACAGAACATTGGGAATTTGAAGACAGATTTGTACGGCAGATAAACCTTCGAAACAGAAAACTGCATTTTTCTTTAAAAAAACCCAATCTCAAACATTCTGTACAGGATGAAACAAGCTTAAAAGTACTTGTAATGCACGTAAAATGTTTCGGGGTGAACAACCAAATGAAAACAATGACTCAACAGCGAAGATTATGTCACAGTCATTTTGTTCTGTGTTATACCTATTGAAGTTCACCTGAGAAGCAACATTCCTATCAAAAATGGAGCATAATTGAGGCAGACTACTCACCGCGTTTCTGCACTTGTGAGACAGAAATACACCACGCAGCAGAAGCCACATAAGAGAAGAATAAACTTACAAAATTTGTAAACTTCAAACCTAAAGAAAGGAGGCCATTTGGAAAACTCTTCGTTAGATGGGAAATAAATATGTCAATAGAAACTTTGGATTCCATTGAAGTTTCTTGACTAGCTAAGCACTAACCAGCTTTTGAAGGAGGAGCTACTGGAAACAGAGAGGAATAAACAATACAGATGAATTTATCTTAGTAATTAACCAACTTCATGCACAAAATTTCTCTTTTACAATACGTTTATTTCATGTCTCTACATGTTTCGAGCACCATGTGCTCATCATCAGGAGTTCAAAATTGTATTATACAGCATCTGGTATCATGATGAGCACATGGTGCTCGAAACATGTAGAGGCATGAAATAAACTTATTGTAAAACAAAAATTTTGTGCATCATCAAGTTGGTTAATTACTAAGATAAATATACTAAGATACAAGGTCAGCAAAACATAAAAACAAAAAACAAATACAGATGAATTCTAAGTATGCAAGGTTTCGCAATACAGCGCAAACTTCTGTTGCAAAGAATGTAATCCCTCCCACCACCACGTCCCTCTAGACATTTCGAATACACATACTTATTCATAGGCAAGTCCCTTCGATGTATGTAAAAGAGCTCATCATACAATGCCGATACACACAATACATGGGGATCCTAAGTTTCACATACACATACTATAAGAACTGAAGCGAATAACTAAAATAACATTTGAAAATAAAATTCAAAATAAATATTAAAACCATTTTGTAGATATGTATTTTCCACGTGTTTACCCCAATTTTATTGTTGGTATAATGAGCTGTTTTAATTCTACCATATCAGTAAACGACATAGTACATCATGAAACTAGGTGTTTGTTGTACCCCATAGGGAGGATGCACAGTCAAATTGCTGCACGAATTTAGTACGCCAACACACGGACAGTTTTCTTTCTACAGAATATTTCAATATTCATTTTAAAGGTTATTCCTGAAAGGTTACTATATCAACTATTCATTCCAATTCTTACGCAATTTTTTAAATGAAATTTGGGATCCCGAATTATGACGTGAATCGGCATTATATGCTAGTACATTTTACATACATTCAAGGTACTTGCCTGAGGATGAGAATAGTCGAAACACGTAGCGACAGTTAATGTTAATAAAGGTTATTGTTGTGCCCATGGAGAAGCCTGTTACATTTATATGTTTGTAGATAAGCACAACGGGATGTCATACTTAAAGCTTATATAAAATGTACTGCTGCCAAAATATTCGATCGTAACAGGCAATGTTGGCCTACTGTGTATATATGTCTCGCTGTTCATTCGGCCTATCTATTTGAAAAGAAAGATCTCTGCTAGTTTCAAGTTTTCGTAGCTGTATGGTTGAGGATTCAATTCTCCTGGGATGCAGCTGAGTCAGTGTATAATCAGATCCCGACGTTTCGGAGGAAAAGTAGTGTCCTCATTTTCAATGATCGATACGTCAAATTCCCACCCTTTAAGATCAGGACACAAAGACGCTCTCTCTCTCTCTCTCTTACATCCAAGAAAAACGCAATCCTCGAAAACCTTCTTTGTTAACAGGTTTTACTGTACTTACTGAAGAAGAATGACATGAAGAAGTATATAAAACCGAAAAAAGAGGAGGTGCATAACGTGTAATTTCCACTCATTGTAAAGGGACTGAATCAATGACGAGGAATTCTGTATGACTCAGTTGATATATTCACTAGACTTCTGGCTGTACAATCGGGCAATCGGGATTCAACTTCCGGCAAGAACAAACATTTTTATTTTGTGTACTGCGCTCAGAATGGCTGTGAAGACAACCCAGCCAAACTGTATAGGTACCGGGCTCTTTCCTTGGAAGTATAGCAACTGGTGCATTGAACTAGCTTCGTGTGTCCATCTACGACGTAATTTAAGAAAACTTGGAGCTATATATCCAGTCCTCCCTGACGGCTTCATTGCATGGTGCTTAATTCTGCATGCGAATATCCTTGCTACATCAGTATTGCATGTTACTTGCGGACCCCAGTGTAAAACCATTTATTTACAGGAATCCAAAACGAACTACACAAGACAAACATAAGAGGAAGTTAAGGATGCTGCCAGTTTAGGAGTCAAGTTGCAGTTGAGGGAAAACGAAGGATTTCCGTATGTTAAGTGCATTCTTACCTCACACTTCACAGGAAGACATCCCTGAGACTTTCCACGAAAAAGTGGATTATAGTGCACAGCGTTACAAAGAAGTGTGCTAGTTACACATCACACCCGTCGCGTAAACGTGGCAAGTAACTCTGCGGTACAGGTTACTAAGTTGTTGTTGCTAAGTGCCCGCTTACGTAGACCTATATAAAGAGAGCCAATGTCAGTCATCATCAAGTTGTAGTTTTCTAAAATCATTTTCCTTATTGTCCTCCAAATGTGTCCGTATATCTCCCAAGCGGCTATTTCTTTCAGCGTTTCTAACTACAATCAAGTGTTCAATGTTTTTCACCCTTGCATATTACTTGTCGCGCCAGAATCTATTTCTGAGCAATATCACTAATACACACAAAGATTGTGTTACATTATAATGCATATTCGAAAAAAATACACTACGTTTCAGAAGTTACCTGCTTCCGTCTTCAAGTCATCATCATCATCATCATCTGGCTTACATGTAGTTCGGCCACTTGTTTACCAATTCCGGTATCACACGTCTAGAAGTCTCTTTAATGGTCTCCCCTGGTTTTTTTTCTGCCTGTTTGTAGTTTGTAGTTTTTTACCCTGCTCTGGGCCCGTAACCCACACAGGGGATATTCCCATCTTCAGATGCAACCAGTAATTTCATTCGTCGCTAAGTAATGTAACATAGATCTTATAAACTATAAAAAGAATGAATAAAAACTAAAATAATCAAATCAAACAACATCCTCTGCTAGTGGAAGTAAGAAACAACATAAAATCCATTACATGAGACAACGCAAGAGACATGACCTCTATCACAGTTTAGTTCCTTCCCTGTCAACGGGAAACAATTTGTGACAAGTTTCACTGCTGTTGCAATTAAACGCAGCATTTTATTCTTAAGGGGAAATTGAAAAGACGTGAGCCACTGTTGCACTGACGGATAAACACTGCATATACATAACAGACTGCATGGCACCGGGTCTGAGAACATCGTTAGGAAAGTCAGGGATTCCTCGCATCGGGTTCCTCACATCTGGACAACCATTAATACGGTCCAAGGTCGATGGGTCATCTTGACTTACGCATGTGCAGCTCACATGGTTAGAGAAATGGGGTCGATCTTCAGAAAATGTTTGGGGTGTGGGTGACATGCTTGAGGACGTTTCAACAGATAAACCGATTACTTTAGGACAGCCACATTCGGCCGTCTTTTAGATAACAGAAAACATTTCATCTTTTTGTCCCTTAGTTCAAAGCAATAATACTCCTAAACGTACTGCTGAAACTACGATATTATTTTTAAATTTTCGGAGATATTATTTTACTAAATAACCCCACGGAGCAAGAGTCCTTGAGAATCGAATAGTTCCCCAGTTACTCTATATTCCCCGCATTTATGGAACCCGAAGGTTCATTACCGAATTCACAAGCGCCGGCCAACTGTCGCTATGCCGAGCCAGATTAATCCAAACCCTGCCCCACATCGCACTTCTTGAATATTCATTTTAATATTATCCTCCTATTTCGCCTAGGTCTTCCAAGTGGTCTCTTTTCATCAGATCTCCTAATCAAAACCCCGTATGAACTCTTCCTCTCCCTTTACGTGCCAAAGACCCGCCCATCTCATTCTTCTTGGTTTCATAACCCAAATAATATTTGATGATGTATGTGTTTCATAAAGATGCTCATTATGTGGTCTTCTTCACTCCCCTGTTACCTCTTCCCCCTTAGGTCCAAACACCTTCCTCAGCTCCCTGCTCTCGAACACCCTCAGCCTACGTTCCTCTACCAATCCGACAGACGAAGCTTCACACACACACACAACAACCGGCAAAATTATAGCTCTGTATATCTTAATCTTCATATTTTTGGGTAACAAACTGAAAGATTCTGCACCGAGTACCTCGAGTTTATTATAAATATTACACAATTACAGACCTGCAGCCCTATATGAATAATGATGGCATTTAAAATTCATTACATGAAATATAATAATACGTTTCATATTGCCGTGTCGAATAATATTTACTGTCACGCAGACTGGTCCAAGAGACCAAAATATAAAACCTAACCTGGAATAACAGAGACGGAAAACGTTTTTCTAAGGTGATTTTTTTTATGTACATTATGTTGACTTTTATAGTCTTTCCCAAATACCTGCACTTAATATATTTGCAAAGGATTTGCTATCTATCCTTATACTATGAGTTGTCTGCATTCTGAAAATGTGACAAGCGCGTTACTTCTTCCTCCACCTATATACAGACGAACCACCTTGCTTCATTCACTTATACTTACGTTGCTACCAGAACTCCGAATTCACGGCGTGTATCTGGAAACGCAAGACCAAGACAAAAATAAACTCTGTGTATCTGATGTTGTATATGGCTAGTATTATCCTACAACAGTGTTTCCAAGAACAAGACGCGGTCACCCGCGAAGATCACAACTTACGGTCGCTGGTACTTAACCGCCTAACATGGCTGGCCCTAAGGGGAGGATGTGGTAGTAGAATAGATACATAATGGTGAACGCCATAAATAATAGTTCTTATCAAATGTAATTATCGTGATGAAACAAATTTTGGGCTCCTGTGAACATGGTGATAAACCTTTGGGTTTCATAAAAGCAGGGAGTTTGAGTAGCTTCGCAAGTTCCTGAAGGGTTTGGTACCGTGGAAGCAAAGTGTTGTAAGGTTGCTCCATTGTTAATATTCTTCTTCCTCTTCCCAGGTTACCGGCAAAGGATGGGACGGTTTCCGACGCCGACTGGATCGCTGCTACCGACATTTTTGAGCGATAGAATAAGAAAGAGACGGGCGTTTGCTGACCGCGAGCTAGAGACGGCGCTGCCACCAACTTTTTTCTTACAGCACTCCGATGAGCATGCGACGCTACTTCGAGACCGCCTCTTGGCGGGTCTGCCCCTTTCGTTGTTACCGCTTGTGCCGCCCTCACACTTCAACCTCTGGCCGAATACCTGCTTCCACCCTGCTCCCACATTGACCACCCACACAAACCCCAACTCTAATCCACCAGATCCTGGCAACAAATCATTACCGGACACGAAAAATCATCCAACTCCCAAAACCAAACCAAAGATATCTTTCTCTGTAGAATCTATTATTGGGGTGAAGTGAAATTTTTGATCCCATTGCCTGTATGCAGAAAGGAGACACAAAAAATTGGAAACATAATTACTTTGATGAACTATAATCGTTTCGTCAAATAATGTTGCTGCAGCGAAGACATACTGAACAACAGACGACGCCTCATCAGCTCTTCAGTTGCACTTCGTCTCAACAATATATTTATTCTGTCGTTTACTTTTCAACTGATAATATAAGCAGACTGTCAAATATGTGAACAAATAACTAACTTTGCAATGAAAGTGTATATAAATTTGTAATGAATCACAAGAAAATTAAATTAATAAACACAATTATTAAACACATAAGAGGGTGTTAAAGGTGAAGTCAAAAGATCATGGAAAATTAAAAGAAATGTATTGGGTGACACGTATTGCTGAAGGACGCTTTCAGTGTTTTGGAGGAATATCCTGCCACCATATTCAGCGTATAACTGAAGCGACAGAAGTGGGTGATTATGTCTGACAACAACCACATTGTTGGATTTTATATCACCTTAACGTGACTTTATATTAATTATAAATTGCAAATACAATGTAGTCAATGGCTAGTGTACGCTGTTTAAATAACTAGACTCGTAAATTATTTCCAGGACTAATTCCGTTGTGAAATAAGAAAAATTCTGCAAGCAGTTCATACTAATTTTATTTCGAGACAAGCGTACGGACATATTTTAGCAGTACTCACCTCTACGTGGCTGAGATCTAAGAAGCGGTGGAATTGTACTTTCAAGCTTCCTTTCTTTATAGTCCCGTGTTCGAACACAGTAGAATGTCGTATCAATTTCGTTACATGAGGTATATGATAATTCTACCGGTGAAGTGACTGGCTGCAGGGTGGACGGTCGTGGTTAGATTTCTGGCAGAAGGTTTCGTATTAGGCCCCGAACAGTTCTGTAAGGCAGCGGCGAACAGGTTTTCAAGAAATCTAGAACCCACCTCAAACTTTTGGGCTCCAGAGCGGTGACCCGAAGAAGTTCAATACTCTTTCTTCTCTTCTTCCTCAGCTCTACAACTCTTTGTGAATTTTGGCTTGCTCAATTATTCCTCTCCATGGTTTCCTTTCCTGCGCCTTCTGTTTCCAATTATTTACTCCCATGTTCCTCAAATCATCTCTCACGTCATCATCCCATCTTAATCTTGGCCTTCCTTTCGGTCTTGTTGCGTGTGGTTTCCATTTATAAATGCTTTTAACT
>Ga0123354_10003338_pt1:10000-22116 | contig 22116 bp, 11 predicted proteins | sample TergutLab28metaG_2_FD_97872 | JGI IMG/M metagenome (GOLD analysis project Ga0123354, IMG submission 97872) | Labiotermes labralis P4 segment gut microbial communities from Petit-Saut dam, French Guiana - Lab288 P4 | ecosystem: Host-associated > Arthropoda: Insects > Digestive system... | reverse complement strand
CTCCTGAAGATGGACGTATTAACGTCTGAAACATGTTGAGCAATATATAATAAAGCAAGTGTCATCTAGTTGGTCAACCTTTATTCAAATATCAAGATGATGCACGGTCCAATACGCATATGACCCTATGTCTCCATTACAAAGAAATGAATTACTAGCTGTGTCATGGGACAATTACACGAAACTCACAAATACCTTGTGTGGACAAAATGCAGATATTCGTTAATATTAAAAGCAAACAGTGCTTTGTCGTAATAGACCGCCAATTTATCAAATACACGTCATCACTCACCAGAAAACCCATAACTTTTGTCTCTTGTGTCAAAAATGCTTGGACATACTTCAGGAGTTCTTTCCCACACCAAAACGAGGAAAAAGAAATCCGCAAACAGTTCTTCAGGTACAGCCCCCACGTTCACCTGACCTCAGTCCTTTGTATTTTTATCTCTGACGACATTTAAAACCTCTAGTGTATTCAGCTCCAGTTGAAAATGAAGATACACTTCACCAACGCATTTTTCATGTGTGTCAAATCATTCACCACCACCCCTGGACCTTTGAAACAGTGCAACAGTGCATGATCAGACGTGTCCATGCGTGCACTGATTCAGGTGGAACACATTTTGACCATCTGTTGTGAACTGCGACTAGATATATAATGTGAACTCAACAATTATTCAATTTGGAACATGTGTGCTGTAAAGGTATTCCTTAGATCGTAAGTATATTATTAGGGTGTACACAGTTTAGGTGTGTATTGTCGAACGCAACCTATCAATTAAATTCAAAACCACTCATTTCCGGACGTATGTTCATATGAAATTTTCCTCGTTTTGATGTGAAGAACTCATACTTCGAGATTCTCTAAGCATTTCAGATGCACTCTGTATTTTTAGCCAGAGAAAGTAATGTGTTTTTATCGATCATGATCTGATGAATACATTTCAGTTGGAGTGTTCCTATGATAAAACCCAGGCCATATTCTTTTCAACCCAGAAGTCACCTAGATATCGCCTCAAATGAGGTCAGCAATCACGATACAATAAAACAAACGACAAGTTGTTAAAGAAACATCCAACTAAGTTAAGTAGAAGTAAAGGTAAAGTTATCGCGTTATAGGCCCGGTGTGGCTGAAAGGGTGGGTAGACGTGTAGCTCTATTCTTCTATGGCCGCGGGACTAGATGGGGGTGAGTGGTCAGCAGCACGCCCCGGCCGCACTTTACCCCCGGGAAAGACTCGGTACCCATTGTACAGGAGGCTGGGTGGGTCCCAGGGCCGGTCTGGACGGCCAGAAAATCTCTTCCGCACCGGGATTCGATCCCGGACCGTCCGGCCCGTAGTCAGTCGCTATACCGACTGAACTACCCGGAACTAAACTAAATATCAACGGTAAATATACATACCGCACTGCTATCAGAGAGTGTAAATAACAATACAACAAACACGGCAGTAGATTACTCAACGGTACGAGGAATAAGTAGAAACTGGTTCTATAAATTTCTCGCGATTTCAATAAATTCAAACCTAACGTAGCTAACATTAGTACAGTTATACAATGTCTGTTTTATTGTGTCCTAGAGTAAGACAGGTATCACAACATGTCCTGGCGGATGCAGGCTTTCTATGCGATAAAGCTGCCGTGAACGAAGCCATGATAAAGGAGACGCTGTTTATTACAGAATGTTTTGGTTCGCACTCTTCTGTTTTGTTCTAAAAATTCATTTCATTTTTGACTTTATTACATATTTGAATCAGATAAAGACCTAACCAACAAAGTAACCACAATGGTTCCACACTGCTGCAGCATCAGGTAACTGAACCGTTCCACCGTCACTATCGAGATTTCCAACCATCTCATTCTTTAATATTACATACCAGGATAATACAACTGGAATTTCAGAGGAAAATTACTGCATCCTCTTTGGTCATACTCTACACTTTCTTAGGCACCTTTATAACATGGAGGACTATTCGGAAAGCAAATTAAAGGAAACACAACTGAGATTAGGAGGAGAAGATAAAATAATTTTTATTTTACGCTGGACGAATAGAGAAATGCGTGACCAAAATTACAGAATTGAAGTATGTAACCTGACGAGTACTGCAAAGGGAAAACAAACTGCTGTTACGACGCGGATCCGTGGAATTACGTAAACTGACTCTACAAATAAATGTATGTCTGTCTGTACTGACAAGACCTTGAAAGAAACATGACAGAAGGCATGACTTTCTGTTAGGTGACTTAATAATATATCGAGAATTAAAACAGTGAACACGACTATATCAATTGCAAAAACAATATCAATATTTCTATAAAATGTCTACATGTTTCGACACATCTTGAGCCATCATCAGGCCAACAAAGGGTACTTGTAAAATGTTGTGATTTTTTAGAAGATTTCAGTAACAATAGCAAATTGGTAGGCTGACGGATGAACTGGAAATGTCTTCAAATCGGCAGTAACCTAACGGAAGTAATATCATGGCATTTGTTAGCAGTCACAGAAGGAACGTAGCACATGTTCATCATATCCGATGACACTGTCCATATCCGCATCGGTGGTCTCCGAGCACAAACCCGGGCAAGTAAAGCACCAACACAACGCACAGAATATTGTTTACTATTTCGCTGTGATCTATTTTCAGACATTACAGTTCTTGAGGGACAACTGCACTGCTATTCTGACATCAGCCTGAAGTACAGTTTGCTAGTTCTCTCCTATATGAAAGTGATTTGGGAAGGACTTCAAGAAATTAAATGAAGGAGTTATACTTAAAACTACTTAGAGCAGGCTACAGGGTTCACGTGACAGTGTACTGTAGTGTACTGTAGTGTACTGTATTGTACTGCAGTGTACTGCAGTGCACTGCCCTCACAAACTGCTTTGGATAACAAGAAGACGCCAAACAAACCCCAAAACAACCTTAAAAGGCTAGACGTTGAAAAAAGCCAAACGCTGTTAAACTTCTAAGATTTTGTGTGTTCGGTTGTAAGGTTACCAAAATGAGATAAAAAGCCTGGTCTATTGGAAAGTAACTGATGGCCAATAAACCCTTAAAAAATGGTGGGGTCTGATTTACAAATACTGCCCAGGAAGCAAAACAGTATTATTTCCTCCGGCCACATCATGACAGCATGTAGGTATAACTCCACTCATTCTTAACCTGAGCACTGGTTGGAAGTCAGTGGTCAACAGAACCGCTTTATGCCAGGGAAAGAACTCCGGTGCCAATTAAATAAGGAGCTCGGTAGGCCCCAGAGCCGCTGCAAGTTTTTTGGAGAACAGAACAACACCTTACCACTAACCAGAATTCGGAGTCGTAGCCTGAGTTTTAATACCGTTAAATGCATTCAAGACTATTTAGTGCACCGAAGCCGGCAGCAGAGGAGGAATTAAAGGTCAGTGCAGTGCACCGAGTCTAGCATTGAAAGGTTAAGGGAAATTAATTTGGATATACATAAGTACAGTTTGCATCTAAAACACAAACATGTCTATCGATAGCAGCCATTCCTTTGTGTTATTCTGTATTCAATAAAGTGGATCATTCAGTCTTAACACAGCATCAATATATAGTCAATAATACACAGACTTGGCTACATGTTTCGGTTCTAGGGCACCATCTTCAGACCAGTATATACTATATGGTGGTGTATTTAGTGTTTACATACATTATGGTATCCCATAGTGCCGGTCCCAGTGGCCGCGCGGTCTAAGGCGTTGTTCTGCGGCCGCTCGCCTGCTGAGATTTGGTTTCGAATCCCACCGGGGGCATGGATGTTTGTCTGTTGTGAGTGTTGTCAGGTAGAGGTCTCTGCGACGCACTGATCACGCGTCTAGAGGCGTCCTACCGACTGTAATGTGTCGTTGTGTGTGATCTAGAAACCTCTAGAATGAGAAGGCCATGGCCTGCGTTGGGCCGCAGCGCCACAGGGGAAAAAATGGTATCACATAGTACTTACATAAAATGATGCCAGATTACAATTTTTATTTAAAGTTTAAAATCTATTGACACAATGTATTTTTAAAAACATATGTACTACTGTCAGTACGAAGGTATGCCTACTTTTATAGTAAAACTATTACTATAGTATATACTATTTAGTCAGACTATTGAATAAACCACTTTATTGAACAAATACGACTGTTTATTTCTGTTGTGTCGGCTTCCTGTGTTTAGAGATAACTTCAATGCTCTCTAATACATGATACATTTTCCAAAACTCAGCGCTGTGCGTCTATTACCTGCTCAGAAATTATCTAAATTGCTTGTCGAGGCCTGTAAGTCTCTCAAGTGCCGTACAAAGGCAAGCTTGTGTCGTCAGACCGACAGCTTGTGGCGCATTCTGCCGTTCACATTTGGCGTACAAAACCACACTTGATAAGGCGGTAAGCAGATTCAGGAGGAAGAGTCGGACGTCACTGCCGTCAGATCCGGTCCGACATAGAGCTAATGCACTCCAGAACTTTTAATTTCAACCCCTCACTGATCTTGTTAGTCTCCGTCAAAGCCCGAGGTCTATTATTAAAATCGCAGTTAGAAATATTGTTTGATCCTTCACAGGAAAGTATGTGAAGGTACCTTTCTAACCAAAGCTCCTCGTTTACCGGAAGAGCACATGTTTCGCCCTTTCGTCCTTCTGGCAAGGGTAATGTGTACATAAAGATAAGTGCGGAACATTGGTAGAATGATAATGACAGGGGACAGTCGAAGTACTCGGAGGAAAACCTAATCCAGTGACACTTCATCCACCACAAATCTCACACGGACTGCCCTGGGATCGAAACCAGACCTCCGCATTGAAAGAGTCGGCGACTAGCCGCCTGAACAATGGCACGGATTTTAAAGACCAATAAAACGTGGCTTATACATTAATATTGAGTTCGTACCGCGCTGTAAACACTGCCTTGTTTACAGAAACGAATTTGATGTAAGGAAAAGTTCGTTGTTCCTTCTGAAATTCGTATAAAACGCACAAATTCACTGCGTGGGTACGGCTTATAACTTTCGATTGTTACACGTGGTGGTAAGTACAGTAACCGCTAAAATTTAATGGATTACTCTGCACTCACCATTTTCTAGATGAAGCCTCCTTCCATCTTTAACTCCGCTCAACATCTCCACACCAGGGTAGGTCATATCAGAGTTATTATCTGTAGCAGACGATGCCGACGACGTCGAAGACGATGACGTCATTGCCGCTCCACCCTGCTGTTGCTGTTGTGCTGCCATCCGTCGACTGCTGGCTGAAACTCTTCCCCGGCTACCCAGGGTAGCCGAAGAGCCTGCCTGTACGTACTGCTGGGCGGCTGACTGTTTGGAGCCGACACTGACATCACTACGACTCAGTGAAGACTTCTTGGTGGGATAATGATGATGATGACCGCCGTGGTGATGACGTGACGATGACGAGGACATGTGTGTCGGAAAGCGAGGGCTTGTGGAGTTGACGGGTGTTGAGTTCCCGGACAGATTGGTTGATTCTAAGGGGTAAGGAGAGGCTTGGCGGTGACCCCCAGTGCCAACGCCCGAAGAAGACAAATTTGGACTTTGTTGAAGGGGATTGCTGCTGAGGGGGTGGTGGTACATAGTAGGGGAGGCGCACGTAGGGGGTGGTGTAGGGAATGGGGTTGTGGGGTTGTCTGTGGTTGTTGCTTCCTCTGTGTCGGATCCTGTTCTGTAGGAATTGACTCCCGACAACGAAGACCGCTCGGCACCTAAAACAGAAACCAGAACAACTTTCCTTAACACAGATTCGCAACAGGGACAAGTGGCGGGCTCTTGTTAAGACAGTAACGAAACTTCGGGTCCCATGACATGGGGTAATGTTTGAATGTGGAAGTATTTGTTTCCGTAGGACTACGCTCCATGAAGATCCCACAGTTGCAGCTGCTGTATGGAAGTTTACGAAGTGAAAAGACCAAGAAAACTAGGGTAGTGGTATTGTACGGACTTTAATTGGGAGGCAGTCGTTTCGAGTCTCCACCAGAACACTGGCTGTTCTGGGAGCCGCGATAGCTCAGTCAATACAGTGATTAGGCTGCATCCTTGACTACAAGACGATCACCGTTCAATTCTAGGCAGGAGCAAGAGATTTTCCTCTTCTCCAAACTGTATAGAACATCTCCCGCAACCCACGCTGTTTCCCATTTAATGAGTACCGGTGGCTTCTCAGACGGCGTTAAAGTAACGCGGGGGGGGGGGGCGAAGCTGACTACGCAACCCCATTTAGTGAAGATGTTAAGAATGAGTGGATATATATCTCTGATCCGCCATTTACCTCAGTAGCGTGACAAAGGTCAACTTCTCGGCCCATCATTATTGCAGTATTACAGGATTTCGTTCAGTCCATCAGACAAATTATAAGGTATTATCCCTTGATGAGGTCACGACCGTCTCCTTCCAAACCGCCCCCAATTCAGCACTCAACAATAATTATCCCATTATCGACGCCACACGGTCTGAGATACTTACACCTTTGCAAAACCTTTACTGTCTTACGCAGTTATATCTGTCTTCAAAGAAACCTGGGCATAAAAAACACTGTCTTTAGCGGAGTACCTTGACAACTATCCAAACTTAAAGTACCTGTGTGCAACGGAACCTTCCTGCAACGTAAAAAATTTAGGTCCTTTGCGGTTCCATTACATGCAGGTTTGACGGTACATTATAGCTGAGTCCCTCCACTTCAGATCATAACAACAGAGCTACTGACGTTATAAAAACTGACGTTTCACAAAAGTCCGCCACGTTTAAAAATTAAAATATTAATAATCATAACTTTGAAAAGCGTTTAAATTCTAATATCACTTCTACTACGCCTATGCCTGTGATTTATGGAAACCCAGTGATACAAAACCTCTTCAAAATTTCTGCCAACAAATCACATTCTAAGCAACTGAATCAAGTCGAAACACACAAGCCTTCTTCTCAACACACTTTTCAATATCATTCCCTCACCTAGGTCTGCCAAGTTGTTCCCTTCTTTCAAGTTTCCCAACAACATTTTCGTGTGCATTACATTTCCGATGCGCTGTGCATGCCCTACCAATTTCAACCTCCTTCATTTATGCAACGATTTATATCTCTATGGAACAGATACTCCACAAAGACTTGCTCCACTCGTCAAAAAAATTTCACCCCTTGTCAGAATCTGACCTAAAATAGATATGAATCTGATGAGCAGTACGTAACAAAATAACCACGAATAAAATAAATTAAGTTTATTTCAAATTCTTATTCTTTTTTTTCAACACAGAGGTCAAGACTGAAAGATATTACATTTGCTGAATGTCTCCTCTTGTTTGAATATTAAGTATTTCCGCTGCACTGTAAGTCAAACAGACAAGACAAGACAACTATTTTCTTCTCCAAATTCCCTAAAAATAAACTTTTCCCTTACTTTCCACTCTGAGGCCTAAACGTCAGAATCACTCTTCGTCAGACCAGTAGCGTAAGTAACGATACACACCACGTAATTAGGGGCGAAGGGCAGCAAGGGGGAGGTGCGTAAGCAACACGTTGAAATTTTCTGAAGCAATTTCATAGAATGCAAGCCGACAGACAGAAGAAGGGTGAGAAACAGGAGTGTGGAGGGTTGGACTTCCTCTTCCTCCTCCCCGCTTACCCGCGCCCACACTTCCTTGCCCCGTTGCGTTGCTTCTAGCGTAGTCTCCAGGGGTAATGGCAAGTCAAGATTGAATATGAAAATTTAATAATGCAATACAGCCACCAATGTACGGCAAAGTAGAGATGTGAAGTGGAGGGGGTAAGTCGCTTCCAATCAGCCTCCCTTCTTATATCAAAAAAAAAAAGCGAAAAGCTTCAAGAAATAAGAAAGAAGAATCTTTGAAAAGGGATAACAGAGGAGGATGGAGAAATAAAATATTACCTTTTATGTAAGTGTTCATTTCGGCAGAAGGCAGCGCTTTGAAACACAGTGGTATTTATAGGTACCAGCCGCTTCATCATTAAATACCTACTAATTTTTTCCACAGAGCGTATTTGGGCTTTCCGTGTGATTTCCAGAATAGACGATTAAACTGTTGACCTTTGTAATGCAAATGTATAGTGTTCTCTGTGAGTTAGGAACTGAGATATTTTAGACAAAGGCGCAATCATTTTTTGCTGCTCTTCTGGACATATAAGCTGAAATTATTCGTTGCACTGTGAAGGTATTTTTCACGATAAAGAAGCTAAGTGCAACAATCTGTATCCGTCTACAATACAGAACGTTCGATTCGAAGCGACGGAACAGAAAAGGACTGCCGTTACGGTTGGCATACTTCATATGCTGGCTTTCTCCAGGTGTGAGCATAAAGTACAAGCTCTGAATAATATACAGCGTGTCCGGAGAGTCTGGAACCCGTAGGTAATACAAGTTATTCATGACCGCATAATTGAAGGTGTCAGTGATGCCGCTGGCACCATATGGCATGCGGTCACACAAACGATAAATTGTCTGCATTAGTGTATCAATCAAAATGGTGGGCACGTTCAACACATTCAGCAGGTTCACACAGTTTTTATCTCTCTTCTCCACTGTGCTAGACTTATGGGGCATTCCCTAGTTGAAAGACTGTGGTGTAGAAGTTCAAGCAAAATTCTGTATGTACATTACATCAAGGTGTATGGGGAATGAGGGTAGAGCTCCGAGCATTCCTAAACTCAACTCTAGATGGAGCTAAGTGGTCAGCTTCATGTCTCGACATGTTGACACCCACGGAAACAGTTCCCGGCTTCCACTGAAAAGAAGTCCTGATGAACTCAAGTTAAGGTGTCGACCCTACCGAGAATCGAATTAGCATCCCTCAGCCGTTCAGTCCGCAGTCTACTCACTCTACCGATTGAGCTAATGTGGCTAATAGTTGTAATGCTGTATTATTAACACCATCTTCACTCCGAGCTTCCAAATGTGACTCTGCCAGGACTGCAATTTTAATTTCTTTTCTCTGTTCTGGCTCTCTTCTTGTCATGTTCTTCATGTGTCTTGCCCCCTTGTATCTGCGCTGTCTTTGTGTTATTTGACCACGTGAATGAATGAATGAATAAATAAATAAATAATATATATAAATACATAAATAAATATATATATAAATCAATAAATATAAATATATATATATATATATATATATATATATATATATAAAAGATTGAATTAGACTGAATTACTGCACTCGCAGAAGATTTTGGAAAACGACTAATTGAAATACGATATTTCGGAGGCTGGCTATTCGTATTCTCTTTCAACCTGAGGAAGGAAACGGAGTCAAATTTTGATGTATTGCTGACCGTGCATCTCAGTATATTTACATTAGTATTTAACCAACTTGATGCACAAACTTTTTGTTTTAAAATAAGTTTATTTCATGCCTCTACATGTTTCGAGCACCATGTACTCATCATCAGGAGGTCAAAATTGTATTATACAGCATCTGGTTATCATCACACCTATAGGTTGGTTATCATCACACCTATAGGTTGGTTATTATCACACCTATAGGTGTGATGATACCAGATGCTGCATAATACAATTTTGACCTCCTGATGATAAGCACATGGTGCTCGAAACATGTAGAGGCATGAAATAAACTTATTTTAAAACAAAAATTTTGTGCATCAAGTTGGTTAATTACTAAGATAAGAAAAAAGAAACGGAGTCAGTTGTCAAAAGGTCGTGTTTTATTATTATCAATGAACGCAGAAAATTGGAGTATCATATCGTAGGTCCAAATAATGTTTCCACAAAGAAAGAGTCAATTAGAGATACGATTCTGAAAACAAATTATGTTTTAATGAATGTTTTCGAACCAGAAACCTTTCTTCGATGACAGCAGTAATACAGAAGGATATATATATATATTTGTCAACATATCTTACAAAACTCCGTCAGAAACGTAACTTGTCATGACAAGGCACGTGCATTAAAACGTCACGTGGCAAGTCCGATTAAATTGCTGCTGGCAGTCCACAAATCATTCAGAACTGACATGCCTTTTCACTGGACAGCGACAACGGACGTCTAGTTATTCGCATAAAATCATCGTAAAAGAACTTCAGAGTATTATTCTTTGTGACATTAAAGAACTTGGCAGAGGGACCGTTCCGTCAGTTTGGTGACCAGACCCAAGGACTATTCTTCAACAGTACTATTAGGAATTTAATTAACTGCAATACAAACATATGAATACATTAATGTTTTAAGGCCTAGGGTTTTCTTTACGCACAACCAGGTTTAATATTTAAAATTTCTACATGGTGCTCGCTTTGCGTTGAGTCTTTTGTAAGGATCTCAGAACAGAGAGCGACCTTTGCTTTATACATCATTAACTGATTGTCTTTTATAACCGTGGTGGAAAGTGTTTACAGAGCGGTACGAACTGATGCCTTATATAAAGCAGATTGCTTTTCGTCTGTAAAAGGTTAAAGCACTATTCACGATTGCAGACTCAGCATACGGATCAAAATTTTTTATAGAACCAAGATTCCACGGACTGGTCGTAATTACTGGAACAACATTCTTAATCATATGCCTACTACGACAAACAACATTACACTTCTCATCAAATCACAAATTCGGATTTGAAGCAGCAGCCCGATATTGACACTTCGTAGACGTAGTTCGACTATTCTTATACATCTCAATCTACTGATGAAGAAGATAATATAATATTTATCTAATACAAAAAAAGTGTATTCCAGGCAAAGTTTCCAGACTAGCTGCGGGGGCTCACAAAGCGTCTTATTCAGTGGCTACAGGAGCCTTTCCCAGAAGGTTAAATGGTAATAACGCGAAGCTTACAACCCACTATCAGCCAGTGCTGAAGCAAAGAATGAGTGGGGTCTTACCTCCCCTCCTTCACACACTTTCTTGGCGTGAAGCTTAATTATAGACGTATCTTAAATTTTGTTTCCACAACGGCATCTGACATATCAAGATTGTTCGGGATAAGAAATGATAGGGTTTCTAAAAAAACAGATCAAATTTGTTTCAGATACATTATGAAATTCGTAACAATATCCAAAACACAATATCTCCAAGCTCTAAGGACGGCATGCAGAGCGACACTACAACATCCGAAGTACGATAATGTTGTGCAGGGCAGAAACTGGACCCTTAACTGTGCCAGATGAATCCAGCCCAAAGGTATATTTTAAGGACCGTTTCCTTGAGATATACTTCAATTATACGTTTAATTTTGTTTTTTTACCACAAATAAAAACCATTTTATACTTTTATTGATACTGTATGAACTTAATATTTTATACTTAGAAAATTCATATAGCCTTTTATTAAAATTTCAGCGTGAAAAAATACCATACAAACTGCATGTACAAATATTCCTGAGGATTAACACTTGGTTGTTCGAAACATGTCGAAGATAACATAATTGAATTAAATCAGCAATGAAAGAAAGTTTGCGTATTGTTGGTTCCTATTACATATCTACTTTAATATTATTCGACTTCCCTTCGCAGTTGAATGGAAACGTCAACTGCGGAAAAATACTGTAAATGTTCAGGTTAAAATAATGAAATCACATCAAAGGATTTCACCTCGTAGCAGGTCATGAAGTATCAGAGTGGGGGAGTAGAGGTATAGCTATACTCTTTCTTTAAACTCGGCGCTAGGTTAGGTGGATTAGTTACCGCCACGCCCCGCCACTTTTCCTACGGGAAAGAGACCCACTGCCTACTGTAAAACAGGCTGAGACTTCAGTGCATCCGTACAGAATTTTATCATTCTTTAATCCTTCAATGCACAGTGTTAATCAAATGTACAACGTGATTAATAATCTAAGAAACTGCGCACTGTGCCCAAACAGGGTACACATGTGTTTTGTATGATTCTCAGAAAAAATGCGAATTTCGCTATACAACATTAACTGATCTGTTTTTGTAGTGACTGTGGACAGTTTTGTGCGTTAGGTATGAAAAGAATTTCCAATTGAAAATTCAGATTTTGTGGGAAGTTACGTCCTGTCTATTGGTAAATACTTACCGACATTTCGGACAGATACTAGGAAAAACTGGACGTTGCAAGCTTCTCCGAACTATTAGGTAACTATTTGCCAGCTGACAAGGCATAACTCCCAGAAGCCTTTGGCTTATCATC
>Ga0123354_10003338_pt1:0-5000 | contig 22116 bp, 11 predicted proteins | sample TergutLab28metaG_2_FD_97872 | JGI IMG/M metagenome (GOLD analysis project Ga0123354, IMG submission 97872) | Labiotermes labralis P4 segment gut microbial communities from Petit-Saut dam, French Guiana - Lab288 P4 | ecosystem: Host-associated > Arthropoda: Insects > Digestive system >... | reverse complement strand
CGCTATACCGGCTGAGCTATCCGGCACACATACTTGTGGGTACTTTTCACCAGATAAAAAAAAAATTCATCTTTCAATTTGGCGCAGGAGAATCAGCTAAGTGTGTGTTTGTGTGTGTTCAAACACTCGATTGTCGCGGCCCACGAGTTACTTACCTCAACTGTGTACAGCAGTGAGAACGCCGGACAGCTGAACACGTTTAACCACTACTGCTTCCGTCCAAGTCTCTTATCAGCTCATCTTTCATGAACCAATTTACCATTCGACAGCACATTTTGTGTTACAGGCAGCATTCTGTTAAGTAAATCCCAAAAGTAAGGGCACTGCTTTACCCCAACAAAGGAGGCAGAACCTTCTCCCGAAACGTCGGTCAATTTCTACAAAACTACACAGTGTAATTTCAAGAAGACACTATTCCGTGTTTCAGTTGATTCTTAGAAAAGAGAACTGTAAAAAGATGTGCAATTCTGAAAGCTACCACACACGTTTATGTGTGAATTAAAAACGACTATGTTTAAAGAAGTGGGCCCGGTGGCTCAGCCGGTATAGCGACTGACTACGGGCTGGACGGTTCGGGATCGAATCCCGGTGGAGACGAGATTTTCGACCCATCCAGACCGGCCCTGGGGCCCACCCAGCCCCCTGTAAAATTGGTACCGGGTCTTTCCCGGGGGTAAAGTTCGGCCGGGGCGTGCTGCTGACCACTCACCCCCTTCTAGTGCCGCGGTTATGGAAGAGTAGAGCTATACCTCTACCCACCCTCTGGGCTACACCGAGCCTGTAACGGGATCACTTTACCTTTACCTTTTTTATGTTTAAAGAAATAAGATGTTACAATTCGAAGTAGCTACAGTGTGACACTGTATGGGTCGTTAAGAAACTACGATTGACTGTACTATACTAAACACGGCAGGGCCTAACGGGTATCAATAAATGCACATTTTAAAGGGGGGGGGGACATTCTGAACTGGTTTACAAATTTTCCTTATGTTACGGGACCGGTAGTTTCAGCACCGTATCCACAAAACCGTCGTATCTTGAAACTGAGAAAGTCAGCCCAAAAAATCAAGCCCTATTTATTTGAGGCACACGTCACGCCGTGCGTCCGTATGAGTGTACATATTCTAACACACTCTTTCTTTAACGTTGCCAACCGAAAATTCTGCAAGCGTTTCTTGTAACCAGTGTGCCTGCAAAAGTGCTTCGCCATCTCCCTACCCGTGATGTGATCTCCGAACTCTCAAACAAAACACAAAATAAGAAGCTCTGCATTTTGTATTTTTCTTGAACTTCCAGTCACTTCACATCAGCCACAAACACACAACTTAATGATTGAATGAATTCGGGTGACTTAGGTATTTAAAGGTTCCTGTGTACATCTGACATCTACAGGCTGTTCTCTTCATTGTTTCTGAGCACATCAGCTATCAAGGAATATCCTGGTTTTTGACGTTCAGATGATCGTGATAAATTCTTATAATAAAACCATTAGATGCACTAATTTCTCAAATATATTCTTAGAATAAAACTCTACATTTTTCGGACAGTTCCTCTGTCCATCATCAGGAATTTTCACTGTACATGCAACAATGGTATATGTCATACAGGTTTGCTGACAGCTTGCGAGCAACCAGCATAACTAATATGATATATACCACTGCTGTGTGTACAGTGAAAAACTCCTGATGATGGACAGAGGAACTGTCCGAAACATGTAGAGTTTTATTCCAAAAATAAATTTGAGAAATTAGTTCGTCTAGTGGTTTTATTATAAGAATATCCTGGTGGATGCAGACGCTCTATGCTATAAAGCGGCCGTGTTCAGGGACACTATAAAAAGGACAACAATATAATGACGTCTCCAATATCAGTACGAAACTCCATAGCCATTTACTTCATTAATATATATTACAGAAAACTGAAAACAATTGCCGCAAATCCGTAACTGGCACCGGCTAATAGCAAGTTGTGTGGTACAGAAGTCTGAGACTATATTCCGCTGTGTACACATCCCACGGCTAACACCTCATTGACACCGATCTTTTAAAGTACAAAGTACAGTCCAAATAGCCACAACTGTGGTAATAAAATTCCCCAAGGGAAGTTTCTGGGTTGTCCGCTAGCCAGTTGCTTAGTACTGGGGTTTCAGCCTACATCATTAGCTCACCCACGTCCCTGCCTACGCACTACCTGTCAACTAGAAATGTTCCTGACTGTGTTCGTCACCATTCAACGCCTAAAAGTAACAGACACGAGAAGAGATTTTCTATTTATTTTCCATCCCCTTTTTTCAGTATTTCATTTCGTTTCATAGTCCTCGGAAAAAGAAGATAATCCATTCTAATATTTTGGCGATAATGATTGATGATTTGTATGAACCTGAGGGTCGATAGACAGCTAGAGTGAACTCAAAACCTGTTGCACACATGTAGGTCAAGTAGTCATCGCTGTTAATTAGACGCCATGCCAAATAATGACCTGTAAGTGGTTTAGGTGTTTTTAATGTCAGCGTTAGGTGTAGGTAAGGGGAGAGATTTTAATTCCTGGTTACTATATAAACCGATTTACGTTTATTGAGAAACTGAGTGGGTTCAAAAGCTGTATGGATACTGTGGGATATCGAAAGACTCTTCCTCGATTGTCCAGCCCGTACCGGGGATCGAGGGACGATCCTCCGCTGTTCCAGCCCGCAAGGTAATCCGTGCACAAGTGTCGCTACCGACGGTCAGGTCATACGGATGGAAGTCTCAGTATCTAGCGCTTTGATTCTTTCCTACTTGGGTAGATACTTCGGTGCAGAAACTACCATCGTACTAGGGCTGACCCAAACGTGTAAAGGATTCATAAATTCTGAACCGATCTTTTATTTTCAATACGGTTTATTTTATGAACTCTTAACAGTTTCAGACCACATAGTGTCGACAGTAGGATGATTTGGTCAAGGGACTGGAAGAAAGCTGTGTTGACTTATTACTGACAAAACTCCCGCATTTACCTGGACGGGCAGAGGACTTCGGCCATTAAAAACTCCGATTCTTGATAACGTAGTTACTAGTACAGTGTCAAGTAAGTCACATCCATCAATCGAACAGACATACCTTTCATTTGACCTATGAAATTTATCTTAAAATACGAAGTGAATTCCATTCTACCAGTTAACATAAGCCGTTACATTCTTGGTAGATGATATCCCGTTGTGTTTAAAGTTCATTAATAAAACAAACTGTACATGAACTGCGTCTGACAGAACTACTATAATATTTTGTTGTACTACTATTGTACTATATGCACCGGCATTCTTCAGTTATTTTAAACATTGGTCTGATGATAGTCCATTGAGGACGAAATCTAGTAGCTAATAGTATTATAACTATAAAATATTATATAGTTGTGTCAGAGATAATACAGGTACAGTTTGTTTTATTAATATTACAGTATTGCTGGAAAACACGTAGACTGTGTCCATGAAGGTGGGCCTCATCTAACCGAAACGTGCCTTGCGTAAAATAAGGCAGACAGGCTTATAGGCGGAGTAGAGATATAGACCCCGTTCATTCTAAACTTCGTGGCTAGATAGAGTAAGGTGGCTTGACCCAGGGAAATAACTGGTATTGACGTTTCGGAGAACGTATATAAATCTCTTGCCTCTAAAGGGATTTGAACCCCAGACCGTCCAGCCATTGGCCTAATTACTATAGCGACTGCGTTTAACCGGTTCCAGCATATATGACAGGTGTTACTCACAGTCGAATGTGTGTGTGATGTGATGGTATTTATTTGAATGTAGTTCAATACGAAGTTATGTTTCTCATAGAATTTCCCCAGTGATCTTAACAACTTTGTTTAGAACCTGTTCAGGTGATTAGGACTGCTGCGTGCGTACAGACAGACAGACAGACAGACACGGCAATTCTAATAGGCATTTTTCTGCAACTTTCCTTTCCGAAAGCAACAAATATTTGTCACAAAACTTCTCTTACCACATTTTCCTCAGTTTATGCCAAATACACAGTTTTGGAGGGGAACTGGAAACCTCAATCCAGTCGCCTCTTGTTTAATGAACTTCAGGGTGTGTTCACTCACCTAATTAAGATATATCAGTTTCTTTTTCTTCCCCTCCACACCCCAGACTAAGTCTCCAACCCTTTTTAATTTTTCCTGTCTCCAATTTCTTAAAACAAGGAATTATTTTGAGAGGGTTTCACAACCTAATACGCTCTAAGGAAACCCCAAGTTTAGTTATCAGGATCTTCTGCGGAATTAAAAATCATCTCCAATTAGGTGGGGTCAAATTGTTTTAAATGGAACTGTAATAAAGTGGAATTAGACAAAAAAAATTTAATGACCATTTCCAGTGGTGAAATTATCAAGAGAGGGAAGAATGGAGCCACATGTTTTCAGAGCCTTGCAGTGAGCCTTCCAATATGTTCGTCGAGAAATGGCAGCGATGGAAATAAAAGCGGACGGATGCTGTGCGACAAGTCACTTCCTACAGTAATCACCTTTCTGTATTAATTAATTTCCCAACTGTCACCAAAAATTAGCCAAGGGAGAGACAAAAAATGAATACATTTCCCGAGGACTTTCACAGTAAAAAACATGACGAGGTTACAGTGTCTACGGCAGGTGCATTGACTCCTGGTTTGTAGCTAACAGCGATACAGCGCAGCAATATATACAGGAAATTTATCCGATAACCTTTTTTTTACTTCAAATTATCACAACTAACCAACAAAAAGCTATTAGAGAAATCTTTAACTTAACCCCATATCAAACACTGGCAAATATTGCATAAAGAATATAATAAATCTAATAATACAGGGTGTTTTAAAAAGAACTTTACAAATTTCAAAGCGTATAGAAATTTATACAGAGGGCATACACAACGTTTTGAACTGTCAAAATGTAGCAAAACACACTGAGTTTTACCTCGGATAGTTATGGTTCAATGTGACTTCCATTGGTAATGCGGCAGACGTCCCACCTGTAGTCAGTCTCTT
>Ga0123354_10003337_pt1 | contig 22116 bp, 10 predicted proteins | sample TergutLab28metaG_2_FD_97872 | JGI IMG/M metagenome (GOLD analysis project Ga0123354, IMG submission 97872) | Labiotermes labralis P4 segment gut microbial communities from Petit-Saut dam, French Guiana - Lab288 P4 | ecosystem: Host-associated > Arthropoda: Insects > Digestive system > Gut ... | reverse complement strand
CCCCCCCCCCCCCCCCTTACCAACTTATTTCAATAATAATATATAAATCACAAATAATGCTTCAAGGTCTTTGCCACCATATATCATGGCAAAAGTATGTAGCAGACATCATAACTTATAATTTGAAAATCTAATCCACTTTCTTCTCCAGTAAAAAAGCCATTTAAAAACTACAACACACACTGCAAAACACCACTACCAACAAGTGGCTGAGGCTTGCAGTTAAGGTACTCCCACATTTCAGCACACATAAAACTACACATTTCCACTCCATCACAATATGATTAATATGTTAAGATTTGTAATTCTTACACTTCCAGAATACAAGAATATCAATGTTTATTTCTCCCCTGGATTATCTCTCCTTTGAATTAAAGATCAATATTCAACCAATAACCAACACTGTACACAATCAGTATACAGCAATACCTTCTTTCTTTGTCCTATGTTTTGGTTTAAACCAAACCACCACCAGGGGTCCTGCTATCACAATATAAGACTATTGGGTTCACATGGTACTTGTGGTTCACAACATATGAACTGCTCATATGTTCTTCCCCTATGGCAGAGTATCTATGTTGTGAAATAACGTTCAGGTATCTATCTGTATGAATACATCTTTTCTTATTCACGGGTATTGTGTGAATAACCAAAAACTGTTACAATTACTAAAAGCAAAAAAATCATAACAGCTAAGATCAGTCGTGTTATTATCCCATATGTGGTATTTTTTATAATTGTAACTTCTGAATACTATGCACGTCCACCAACTACAATTGTACATAGTCCATTCTATTTATTTCCCCTGTTCGCATGTAATGAGCAAAGCCATAATATCGTGAAATCTGCTGGTTTTGGTGCTTATTATTATGTGATAATTCCAATACACAGCATGTGGAATGACCGGTTTATGGCGCACAGTTGGTCTGCTCAGGAAGAAAGCACACCAATCACTGTGGAGTTTGGATTAACTTCCCAACTCCAAAGTGACCAATTCATACTTCTTGCTAAAAATACTGTAAGTGAAGTTATGTTAATTGCAACAAAATGAAACCTCAATGCTCAGCTTTGCTGTATTAACACTGCTGCTGCATTTGAAGCCCCACCTTTTACCATTAAAATGTAATGTCTAGCGCTTACCTCCGCAAGAATTAGTCCTGATGGGTGTCTATACCAATCTGTAACTTTGTTCTAAACCTTACCTGTTCGGAGTTCTTCATACACTAACCATCACAAATATTATTACTTCACTAAGGGAGTATTTATATGTCAACACGTGAGTGAAATCGCAATCAACGACTTCGTTTATGCTTTAATTTCACTCCACATTCCTCAAAGTTGCCACCATATTAACTCACAGTAGCAAAAATCCTGGCATACAGCATTGTAGCCAACACAGGTAGCCAACATACACACACACACCAAACTAAACTATATCGCAGACAATACAACAAATTCAGAGCTATTATTGAGAAATATATTAGTGATAAATATTATCGAAAGTAAAAAATAATTAAGAACAAACTAAAAACATAATGAAATTTGAAATACGATCGAAAAGCATGGGGACTGAACAAAGGAAAATCAAAAAACAAGAAACAAAAGTTCGATTACTGCACACTTCATTGCGTTTTGCGTGTGGTACACAAAGGAAAAACACCAATAAAAAGTGAAGTACACTATTAAAGGAGAAATTAAAGACTACGAAATCAAGGCGTTTACTTGGCACAGAAAAAAACACATATATCACTTGCTATTCGGCTATTCAATGCTGCCAATATTAAACAATAATTCACAATTATATTTGTGTAACCAACTTTACTCATATACTTACACCATGGACCAGAGGCGTTCTTGAGAAGCTGACCGGTTCTCAGCTAGTCAAGAAACTGCACATATTTTACGGCACCCGAAGGTTCCATTCCGCGTTAAGTGCCCGCCACGTGTCACTATCCTGAACCAGATCAGTCCAACCAATAATCCCCCGATCCACTTTCTCAAGAATCGTCCAAATGTTATCCTACTACCCATGCCTGGGCTTTCAAAGTGGTCTTTTTCCGTCAGGTTTTCACACCACAACTCTGTATGCACCTATCCTCTCCCGCCATACGTGCTATATGCCTCACCCATCTCATTCTTCTCAAGTTGATATTTGGTGAGTACACATTAAACTCCTCATTATGTAGCTTTCTCTTCTCCCTTGTTACCTTGTCCATCCTAGCACCCCATTCTCAAACACCTTCAGCCTACGTTCCTCCCTCAATGTGAGCGACCATTCACACCCATACAAAACAACAGGCAAAATTATAATACTGTATATCTTAATCTTTATATTTTTGGATGGCAAACTGGAAGACGGATTCTGCACCAAATAATAACAAACATTCCCTAAGGGCATCCCGTTGTATTATAAAACTAATGACAACAAAAGCCTCTGAGTTCAATCAAATGCAACAATATATTGTTGTATTTGAATTAAACCAGAGAATATTTTGTTTTCAATTACATTATGACTTCAACCTGCATTCTGATCTCAAGACATGACCATGTACTTAGTTTTACAACCATTTACTTCTAGTCAAAATCTTTTTACTAGCAACTACTAAAGATTATGTGTCCTTTATAGTACATACTCTTCCAACCAACACATTAACATCACTATAAACTAGATGTTGATGTGTACCATTTAATTTCAAGCCATCCTGGCTTACCTAAACACTCCTAATGGAATATCCTCATGAAAACCAATGGCTATAAAGCACCTCCTTGTTTCAAACCATTTTACAGATACTCTAATATTACTTACTGTCTAAGGAAGATTCAAACTGTGATGATATAACTAGTTTTGTCATTGTTCTTTTATTTTTCTTTACTTAACCATACATTTGTTTCTGAACTCTGTATAAATTTTATTTCCTTTACAATTCTTTCACATGAGGGCTGTAGCAAGAATAAAGAGTACGTTTATAGCGTGTTCAAAAAAGGTTCATATAAGAAACACATACATCCTCAGTAACAGGTGGCATTCTGTCACATTTGTGCAACATCCACACATTCCTACTGGCACTCAAAGAGCTTAAATACGTCACTGCAGCAGAAGTTGGTTTATCATTTTACAACGGTGTGCAAGCCATGGCCATCAAGTTCCATGAATGATCTTAATTGCAGATATTTGCAGCTCACATGATAGGTCACCTTCACAGTCCCATTCCACAGCTCTAGTTATGTAAACCCTCTTTCACAGCAACATTCAGTTCTATTCTCACATTTTCCTCAGTGTCTTTGATGTGCTCAAAACTTCGTAACTTCGAGACACACTTAAATTCTGGAAGGAGCCAAAAGCAATTAAAAGCAAGTCAGGTGAATAAGGGGGAATTCCAGTCCAATAGATTACTTTGACATACAGAGTGCGACAGAATGGACTCCCATATTTCAAAGGGTAACCTTGTGAAATGTGGGAGTCCATTCTGCCGCACCCTGTACATTGCTAGCGAGATCAGAGACTGATAACTATCACGACAGAACTAACGGTTGGGCTTAAGTTCCGCCCTTTTTCTATGTGCAACTTAAACTAGGCAATATGTCTGCAGTCAGTCTGGATGACTGGCTCTGTAGCATGAATTTGAAGTGATAAGCACCATCTTCCTTTGCGATTTTGTCACTGTTATTTTTAGGTCTTGGCGATCTCTTGCACATTTTGCTGTACCTTTGTATGTCATATTGAAAGTGCCAGATTTCATCTCCCATTAATTAGTTCTTATGAAACATGGCCTGGTAGTTCCATATCAGATGTTACTCGCTTTAAGTTCCAACCACTCTTTTTACGATGTCAGATGCAAATTTCTTTTATTTCTGCCATAGCTTTGATACAACTGATGGTACCACTGCATTCACAGCCTGAGCAAGTTACAACATGCAAAGAGATGATTTTCACATGACCAACTTTATTAATGGGATGGGGTAACTTGTCTCGATTTAGGAATGACTGGGAGGCTGTTTAGTTTGAATCTTTAAGCTCCAAAAACATTTCTCAAATAGCTGATGAACTGCTGGATTCTATAGGCCTTCCTCCACTGAGTCAGGTTATAAATTCTGAGCTACTGACACAATGAACAGTTTATATGGAAATGCAGAGAGGTGGCTGTTGACTAGTACAGCAGGAAGGCACTGGGGCTAGTGACGGAAGCATGAATCGTAACATACAAGTACTATTCCATTCCTAGTCTCTCACAGCTACTGCATGACAAATTTAGCTACCCTTCAACTGGTTGTCACTGTGGAGTCAGGGCATGCGTAAGAAATTCTCAGTTGGCAAGACCAGGAGCCCACCTGCATCAGCTGGATACATTTCCTACCTGCATACTGTTATGCATAATGGTTCTCTGGCATTTATTGAATCTGTTAAATTTTAAGCATTTTTAGACATAGGAACTAAATGTCTGGTTACTCTTTTTTTCTATTACTACCCTTTGTGGATGGGCTAAGTGATCTGTGAGTGTATTCCGTACGACCCTCTTCTGCATAAGTCATGGCTAACATCTGAACTAAGGAACAGATGGAAACATCCCCTTATAATCTTTATCGTTGCACCGTGCATTTTGTAGTTTATTTAAGTAACACACCAACAAATGCACACCGGTCCCAGTGGCCAAGCAGTCTAAGGCGTATGTCTGCAGCTCCTCACCTGCTGAGATTGTGGGTTCGAACCCCAACCGGGAAACATGGGTGTTTGTCTGTTGTGTGACGTCAGGTAGAGGTCTCTGTGACGCACTGATCACTCGTCCAGAGGAGTCCTACCAACTGTGGTACATCGTTGTGTGCGATCTAGAAACCTCGTGAATGAGTAGGACCTGGCCCACTGCGGGCTGTCGCGCCCCCCCCCCACCCCCCCACCTAAAAAAAAACCCCCAATAAATGCACATATATAGTCTTTAGTAGTCTAAAATATGGCATAATTATTTGTGTATAATAATTATTCTTATTACATTGAATTATTGCTATATTACCTTAACAATCTATTTAGTAAACTTATTTTTACTAACAGACATGCTGCCGCAGCACCAAATTAATATAACGAAGTAAATCACTGAGTGTTTTAAACTGTAACTTTAGCAACGAACAAAGTGTGCTCCCCGAGGATGATCGTATGATCGAAACATGTAGGAGCGTTTTAATGTAAATTTTAGACTCTTAAAGATCCCCTTACAATATTCATTTGTAAGTATGTATTAATGAACTTCCCCCAGATTTTTCATTTTGACAAAGAAAATAAATATCTGCACAATATACAAATATAACACTGTTCAATTTCTCTCGTAAAACTGCATTACTTCCTCATGTGTAGGAACTAATCAAAGTTTTGTCTGTGACAAACCACACACATCCACACGCTGACAGACGATACAAAAGGCAATGCTGTATTTCATGTGATGAAACTTTTATTTATAAAAGAAAAAGAAAGAAAAAAAAAAAGATTTGCCTGCAGCTCAGTTTACTTTGAAATGAAAATGAATACAGAACCTATTATTTCAAACAGCATCCTTTAGTATGCAACATCAACTACATTACAGTGATTTCAGCAAACATCTCCTTCAGTAGAAATGTTGTTACTTTAGTGGACATTATATAAAACTTGTTTTTCAAAAACAGTCAACATTTTTAGTTATGACAGAACTAACAACTATGTGCAAATATAGAGATATGTTGGAATCAGTCAAACTTACGAGAGTCAGGCCAACCACTACCGACGTGTTGCCCAGATAAATGCTCACATTTGTCACTGAAAGATAGGTATGAGCACTGCAGAATGGGTGGCATCAATGATTGCCATACAGAAACTATGTCATCTGCGCTACGGTGTGCAGTCCTGGATTAAACAGGACACACTGCAGTGGCATACCCAGGAATTTTGTTTGGGGGGGGGGTTCAACAAATTCAGTTGAGGACAGACAGAGAGAACGGGGATCTGGAAGCAGTAGCCCCCTAGTCAGGGGTTCTGGAGGCAGCTGTAATTTGGTACAAGGAATTTAATTTCATATAGTAACATTTTCTTAATTTTTGGTACTTTAAGATAATTTATGATGACAACCAATTTATTTGTCATTGTTAATGTAAAACAATTGTGAACCTAGGTAGGTTTAGAATTTTACTGCCTTTTTTTGAACATCTTGGGGTGTTGGCATCCTAAATTCAGCAATTTTTAACAGTTTTCACAATTGGGTTGAGTTTGGCAAGTTTTTGGAGGGCCTTCGGAATTTTGGGGGGGGGGGGGGTTTGAAACCCCCCCCCCTCGGTACGCCAATGACACACTGTATATCTTCTCTTGAGTAACATCACAGTCTAACTCGGCAATATGCGAATGATAGTTTGGCTATCCTCTACCAGGTGGGGGAACGAGAAACAGCAGTAATGGTTAGAATGACATAGACTAAAGACAAAATTATGACAGTTCTTCTGTGGAAATGATAGTCTAGTACAAGAATTCTCTACAGGAAAAAAAAGCTATAAACAGGTTCGTGAGATCCGAGGTTCTCACACTGCTCCCGATAAACATTCCAGTCTTCTGAGACATGACAGGTACAGACTTTTCAGGGAGCTTGCAGCCTTCATCTTCAGGGCAGTAGGAGAGGAAGCAAGATCCTCCAAAATGTTGGTACCCATTAACCAATCTAACACTATCATATTACAGAGGAGTGAACAAACATGGTTCCTAACTTTTCTCTCTTAAGGTTGAAAATCATTCAAATGCTCTTTATTTAAGGAAATAATTGCCAAACTACACCATGTGTCAAACACTGGACAAATGTTTGCAGCTTTAAAGCATCTCTCTGTTAAGGCACAAAAAAATTTCTACTTTATCACAGTTATTCACACAGAAGTACTTACTGAAAATACCATAAGCTGTTGTTTTATATAAATATATACACATACATACATGAGGGAGAGTCAAATGAAAACCTTAAAAGTGTGATAAAAATTTGAAACACAGCTCGATTGTCTTCTAAGTTGACACCAATGATACTGATGGTTTGAAGAGTGGCCGACAGGTGGCAGTACGATGCAGGAATGCAACACGACGGCGGAGTAGCAGTGTAAAAATGGCGGCCCCACTTGCAACATGCACCAAAGAAGAACAGCGTTCTGTCATATGTTTTTTAAGTAGTGAAGGGGTGAAACCCACTGAAATTCAATGACGAATGAAAGTTCAGTATGGTGATGCATGTCTGTCACTACAGCAAGTGTACGAGTGGACTATGTAGTTCATGAATGGCATTAGTTCTGTAACAGACTCTCCTCGACCTGGTCAGGCACACCAAGTAGTGACACCAGAGGCCAATGCAGCAGTTGAAGCCATCGTGAAGGAAAATCGTCGAGTAACAGTGAATGAAATGGCTGCACATCGGGATATGAGTCATGAATCAGCAGACTACATAGAAAAATGAAGTCACTGTGTACCTTTTGTGTTCAATAAATGACAAGTTAAAAAATATTTAAGGTTTTCATTTGACTCACTCTCGTGTGTGTGTGTATATATATATATATATACTATTAGTTAGGAGTTATTCTTTGTTCTAATTTATATTCTAACAGAAATACAAGTACTTAGATTACTAAAACATGTCTCACTATTACATGCAATATGTAGCTGTGGCAGCCACAATGTGATACTGCATAAAAGAGGATAGTTTATAAACAAAAAATACATGTATGGATTTGAAGCAAACTGTCATTAATACAGGTGTAGTACAGTGTAATTAAACTTAACCTAAAACTGATGGTTTTCTGCAGTTTAATGCCATGAAGTACAATGTGCTTGTTCCATATTTTAAGAGAAACCTGTTGATTCCATCATTTGGTGGAAGCAATATGGTTCAGGTGGATGCTGAAGCATGTTCCTCCACAACATTAGAAGAAACCAAATTTACTGCATGGTGTAAAAATCTCAGAAGACCATCATCTGAGCTACATGGGCTACAAGGCAAGTCTTCAGGGATGTTATGCTATGTCCATTTGTAAATAGTTACTGGCATTTGGAAGGAATGTTGGGGCTAGCAGCCACAGCTCGACCCTTAAGATGAAGGCACTATGATCCTTTGAAACACAGTAACTATTCACCACTCGACATGGCGTTAAATTCCCATAAGACGTGACCCTTCAATTTTTGTATTGCACATACTGTGCATGATGCAAAATTCAATTTATCAAACCAATCTGAAATGCACTGGAATCTGAACATGATACAAAATCTCCTACATGTTCTGGCACTTCTTATGTGCCATCATCTTGACTGCAATCATCAGGGAGTCCCTTGATGGGGCACTCAAAAACTGCTGAAACATGTAGAAATAGGTGTATCTACAGTCTTCACATTACAGTGCACGTAAAGTTGGTTTGATAAACTGAATGACTCTTCAGTATTAAGTATTTTAACATCACACTGTGTTCATCTAGCCAGCAACAAAATGGAACTGCAGTGACTTCAAGAACCCAATGCAGATAATACAGTGCGTTTCTTCTACTTCTGTGTTGAGCATGGCAGCTGTCACAGGATGCTCAGACGAATATGTGATAAAGCTGCCATGCTTGGTGTGATAGTAAAAGAAAGACCCTGTATTTTTACATCTGTAGGTTATTTCTCATGTAATATATACAATCTTTGATGTATAAATAACAATACCAATCAAACACAAGCATATCACGATCAAAACCTGGGTTGATCCCTAGTTGATAAGGGAGAAAACCACTGTCAGTCTTGAAATCATGGGTTTTTAGGAGTGAACTTAACATTGGTTACTCATATCATGCTTTTGCTCATTTCAATACTGCATCATGAATAATATCCTGATTTATTTTAAATGCATCCATTAAAACTGGTTTTTATGGTCAAAAGTTTCCATAAAAAAGTACTAATCGAAAAACTTTAATAAATAAAATACTCCTTTTCTGCCACAGCCATATAAATTATATGAATTTATAAGCAACATTTAACTGATTCAAACTTCAGTTTCCTGCTCCTATTAATTTATATACTGTATATGTTTACATGAAAAAGCAATAAAACACCCAAAACTGCATCTTAATTTAATTAATTGTGCAGTAGACACATAGTCCAAAATTTCTTGGTTCTACAAGAAATTTTATCAGTTACTTGCCACTGAATAATAACAAAATGCACTGTCATTAACCCTTATCCTGCTAACGTGGAGAATATGGTGGGCTCCTAATAATGCCAGCAAATGGCAGATGGGATTTAATTCGGCGTCTAAAGGGTTAAATAACCACACAACACATTAAGAAAGGCATGTGATTTATATGGCTTCAAAATGGAGTAAGTGCAGATGGAAAGTCTAAGAGAAAAAATGGTTCCTTACTGTTTTATACAAATTGATTCAGCATTATGTTAATAACACATTTGCTCCCCTATCTGACCATGGTCAAATAATAATATGCTGCAATAGCAATGTGGTTTGACCGTCTAGTTTCCGTTTTAGTCACCTGATGGTTAGGGTACTGCAATTATGAAACCATTTTCTCTGCCTTTTGAGCTATCCTGTGATTTTTGGAATGCTCTGGTGACAGCCAAAATGATAAGTGGGTGTGTTGTGTGGTGGGGAGGAGGAGGAGGAGAGGGAGGAAAAGGAGAAGGTAACAGGAGTTCGGAAGATTACGCTATTGATGAAATTCTTATCATACAAGATGCTGAGAATTGTTTGAATCCTTCAGAAAGTTGTTTGAGTGAAAGTTACAAAAAAAGAAATTCATCAAATGAAGTGAAATATATCATTTGCTCAGTATAATTAAGAACATGGCGGTTCTGTGACATCAACTTTGTCTGTGACTACTAATATGGCAGCATGACATAAAACACGATGACAGTTGGGATTCTCACAGCAGCGTTACTGAAGATTAAGTCGTCTGGAATGTGATGCTGCCCTGTTGGGTGTGTGGTTCTGGTGTTGCAAGGGATCACGTTACCTTCATCTTCAGCGGTAGGTAATCCAGGAACATTGTGTGACCCTGAAGACGAAGGCACTATGATCCTTTGAAACAATAGGAACTACCAGCACAACAACATAACAACACATCCCACAAGACCCTAATCTTAATGATTTATAAACAATGAATTACAAATAATGTGAAATGCCAGCTTGATGCAACAAGGTAATTTTATTGATGTGTTCTTAGCTCTACATGCTTTGGGCGCATATGCCCGAAACATGTCGAGCTAAGAACACACCAATAAAATTACCTTGTTGTATCAAGTTGGCAGTTCACATTTTTTCATGAGGAAGATGCATGGTCAAACAAACCTCAAACTGAATTAAAAATTTAGAAGTGTTTAAGAAAACAGTTTTTTGGTCACTCTTCAATTACCAGCATGAAATGTAAAGGAAACTGTGTGAAATCAGCCCTTTTGAAGGCTTTCTTTATAACTGAATTGTTAAAAAAATATACATCTGAAAATTTAAAGAACCAGTCCTTAGCAATACTCAAACTGTGAAACATATCAGAAGCAGGAATTTCTAGACAAGCCATTACATTTCCATATACAATATACAATAAAATAAACAAACTCATTACATATACTGACTGACAACAAATGCTGTACAATTACATGCAAAGAAACAGTCATGCTTGACCTGTCATTACTGAATTCAACGATAAACATTAAAATTCTGCCATTTTTTCCTGCATGTCTTAATACTGTTTTGGCCTGTCACTTCCAACTGCCATATAAGAACTGTAAGAACTGTTTTTTAATTTTTAGTAGATGGATTTATATGCCAGGTGTATCTTGTGACAGCCTGAGTTTTTATGGCTTAGCATGGACAATTAAATTGCTACAAAGAAAACACACAGAGACAAGGGCCATTTGCCAGTACATTTCACGCGACAATAGAAGTCCATGCTTTCTGAAGACATTGTCATTTTAGAGATAAAAATGACACATCATAATCGATGATTCTTAAATAAAGTGACGTGAAATATATACATAAAATGCAGTCACCTGATCACGCAACTCCATATAATAAGCTACACATTTGATTATCTTCTCTCATTAAGGCACTAACTCTTTGTGAGTCTGTTTACGTAGACTCGAAAATAACAACAGTTAAGTTTTTTACTAATTCCACAAAAATTTTGCATTTAATATGAATTATATCATTGTACAGTTGGACACTGTCCACTGTCAAACAATGGACAGTCCAATTAAATGAGGGTGTAACAAATTAACGATTATGACGAACCTGTACAGAAACAATTATACGTATATTGTGCCTTTACCTACAGATGTTTAACAGGAAACACAACCCAGTCAAACATAACATATGGGGGGAAAAGAAACAATGGTTATTTCAGAAAGAATACAATGAAATTGTGTGTCATGTGCTCACTGGTGTCAAAATGACGAAAATGTATCGTGGTTGAACTGAATGGGGCATATACATGCCTGCAGCAGAGTTCTGGGACCTGAAGTAATATTTGACAAGGACAGATAAGTGATAAACTCAGCACAGGGAATGATACACCAGAACTGACCAGGACTTTCATCTTGTCTGAAGAAATGAGAATCCAGAGTTCACATGATGTGTTGTGCCAATTGGTGGGTTTAAGTATGACAATTTTTTTTTCCAGCCTTACAATACAAAGTTAGAATTATGTGCAAACATTCACACTTCACCCCAGACACACACACACAGACATATAAAAATACAATATGCTTTCTGTTAAAATGGCACACATAACTAAAGTAACATTATATATATATACACATAAATTTAACCGTAGGATCATGTTCTCAAGTGTTAAAAGGACTGAAAATCTTACTGAAAGAGTATCAAAGATCCAATTTGCAGAGCAAAGAAGTTCAGCGATTTCACTCACACACCATAGGATCACTCCAAACTTCAGGTTTGGAGTTGACATTAAAGTTTCATGTACTATTTTTATTAAATCTGGTATATGACTTTCATTAAACATTTACAGCACAAACTATACATAAATAGTTACAGAATTCTGTCAAACTTTCTATCCCTTTGGAGTTACTGATCTGAAGTTTTTGTCAGCACATTTTAACTAAACAGAGCAATGGGCAATTAAATTGTTGTACTTTCTGTTTACTTAATCACACTGCATAGTGGCAATGATAATCTTGAATTATGGCAGATTCTTTGCAGTAAGCTATGCAACACCACACAAAGAGTTGTGATGTGAATTCACCAATTTGTTTCAATATGCTGCACAATCCTCATCCAGAACAGTACACTGTAAATTTATGTAATTTTTGGCTCCTTCATTCATGCCATATTGTTACCTAACTTGAAGGTTGAAACTAAGATTTAAGCATATATCATTCACAGTGGGTTGTGGGGGGAGACTTTTGCCCATCTTATGAAGAAAGATCACAATGCAGTCCTGTAGAGATTTTACAGTATAAACGAAAAATGTGACAAAAGATTACCAAATTAACCTATTAAATCTGTGAAAGTATGAAATAAAGTGAAATGCCAACTTGATGCAACAGTGTAATTTACTGAAGTTTCTTTAGCTCGACATGTTTCGGGCGCATACGCCCATCATCAGGAGCGCTAGATGTTAAGTTGCAGCGTATGGTTTTCTGCGCCCAGTTTGTAGATTGGTGGAGGTCCCGAGAGCCGCTGTGTAGGTCGTGTGTACGGTTTGGATGGTGCCGTGCAGGGCACCATCCAAACCGTATACACGACCTATGCAGCGGCTCTCAGCACCACCACCCATCTACAAACTGGGTGCAGAAATCATATACTGCAAGTTAACATCTAGCGCTCCTGATGATGGGCGTATGCGCCCGAAACATGTCGAGCTAAAGAAACTTCTATAAATTACACTGTTGCATCAAGTTGGCATTTCACTTTATTTCATGACGAAGTTGTACAGTCAAACAACCCTCAAAAATCTGTTAAAGTATGCCTGTAAAAATGAGGAAGGATGGGGAGGCATGCAACAAGAGGGGGGAAGGCGAGGTGCCAACAAATCAAAATTCAAATTAAAAAAAAAACCATAGATTTTTGTAGACAAGATGGTATTAAACATTTTACATGATTTACCTTTCAACCAATATCAGCCACTGAAATCGGCTGATGACTAGTACATTAGAACTTTGAGAAATAAATGAAAGGAACTTGGTATGTCTTAGACGAAATTGAAAAAAGGGGGGGGAGACAAACATTGTCATTTAAATTTACTGGGGGGAGTCATGGAACATGTAGTTACAATGGTATGTATATAAATGCACTTGCGGACAGTGTTATGTTACAGCTATACTTACGATTTGATTTCTTATAACCCATTTTTTAAAACCCAATACAAATTATATGTAGCCTCAGGGTCAACCCCCCCACCCAATTACAAATTCTGGGCATGCATCTGTCTGGCAATGAAGACAGTGAGACAATTGGCATGTGTTAATTTTAAATAATATTTTTCTAGACATCAATGCAGGCTAATATTAGGTTGGAATGCATACTATTTTGTTCTGCATCTAAACCTAACTCTTTCTTTCAGGAAGATTTGAGGTATTTGTAACAATGCACACTGGCATGGGAGTCACAGAACATACTGTAATATGTACACAGTGAATTAAAGGTCACAATTAAATTTCATATTCATCTTTCTATTATACAATATAAACCAACAAAATGCACTTTTTCTAAATTAATATTTTAATTCTAAAATTTTGATGTCTTATACGAAGTTCGAAACTGAGGGCTCATCTTCAGGAAGATGGTTGTATATACGGGTACGGTATAGTATGTTTCATGTGCATCAGTATAAGGCTGTAAAACGTGCTGTACGATACCCATATACACAGCCATCTTCCTGAAGGACAACCCTTGGGTTCAAACGTTGTAGAACAGAAATAATTAAAAATCAAAATATTAATTCAGAAAAGGTGCATTTTGTTGGTTTACATTTATAATTATAATACAATGCATGAAGCAAAAAACATACAATTCATCTTTCTATATGACTACACACTTGACTTGCGGTTAGTTTACTTTCAACACTTAATTACACTAACATCAACATATTCCAAATATAATCAGACAAACATTCACTTTACATGCTAAAAAATTCATAATCAATAGTTTTTTGAAAAAAAAAAAAACATTTTGGATCTCCTGTAACTCCTTACTGGTGGTTAATATTGGCACACATGGTTGGAGTTTTTAGTATGACCCCTTGTAACACCTGATAAGAATCTTCTTTATTAATCAGCTCTGAATTTAGATGGCTGACTGAGAAGATTTTGTCACATTCAGTTCCTGTGAATTCTTCACAGCTTACATTAGAACACCTGTTCACCCACGCCTGCTAACACGTATTGACATCGGTACTGGATGACAAAACTTGCCATTCTTTATCAGAAAATCTACATATAATTTATAAAAAAATGCACTTATTTCACCTGAACATCCTAATTAAGAGTACACAGAAGCAGGCAGTTAACATTTGCAGCAATTTACTAAGATAAGGGAGAAAAATTAATTATTGTGGCCTGGTTCTTATAATATGCTGCAAAGGTAGAGGTTTTTAACAGATGACAGGTTATATATAAATAAAGGTACAGTGATCCCGTTACAGGCCCGGTGTGGCCCAGAGGGTGGGTAGAGGTATAGCTCTACTTTTCCATGACCGTGGCACTAAAAGGGGGTTAGTGGTCAGCAGCATGCGCCAGCCGCACTTTACTCGTGGGAAAGAACTGGTACCCATTTTACACGAGGCTGGGTGGGCCCCAGGGCCGGTCTGGACGGGTGCGGAAAATCTCGTCCCCACCGGGATTCGATTCCAGACCATCCAGCCCGCTGGGTGGGCCCCAGGCCTGGTCTGGATGGGTGCGGAAAATCTCATCCCCACCGGGATTCAATCCTGGACCGTCCAGCCCGTAGTCAGTCGCTATACCGACTGAGCTACCCGACCCACACACACATACATATATATATAATTATTAACCTTTAATCAACTGAGTTGGTATTGAAATTCTAGGATGTGGTTTTTGAAAAACATATTGAAACAACAAAAAATATCATTTTGAAAAAAAATGGCGTTTTGTGGAAGATGAAACAGGGAATATGTAGCATGCCTTAAAAACGCGGTAAATTTCCTTGTTGTCTAAATATATAAAATGAATTTATAGGGTCATTTTTTATGTGCTGTCATGCCTGAATCCAACAGTAAGTTGTTTAAATGCAAAATACTGTCGAAGCGTAATGTGTAACTGCCCGACACCAGATCCATGCAAATAGCGTACTTTCCTTTGTATATAAGAATTACACCATAAACTAACAGGGCAACTATTTGATTTTAAAATAACAAACTAAGAGGGGGGGGAATGACATTACATTTGGTGCACAATTTATGTCCTACTTGAATCTTCACAGCAGGCAATGTCTCCTATAAGGCAGTTATTTTAGAATATGTGGTAATTATAAGTCTGTGTTCTTACGTTTTATGTCTTTAGACATCAGTCTCTAAACAGGTGCACAAACCATGTGTCAACTCACTCCAGCACTCCCGGTGCCGTTCACGTTGCTGAACAGAGAAAGGCTCGATTGACATTACTGATTTACCATTTTTTTGTTCATGGTTACGTTACTTACATGTAGTACAATAAATTTCAAGTGAAACAACAAGGGAATGAACTGTTCTTTTGCAACACCCAAAATCAATGTAAAAATACTGGATCATTACACCTTTTAAGTACATAATACATAAAATGAATAAAACTCTCCTGACCAGACTGTAATCACCTCAGTAATAATCTTTAAAAACAAAAGGATGGACGGATATTCCTTTGTTTATCACTTGGATGCAACGAAAACATAACACAAATACAGACTTTCCTGACAGGAACTTAAAGATAATTTTCCTTATTTGTTGTGTCACATTTTCTTTCAGCATGACATCTGAATTATGGCAAAATGAAACATATCTGTATTAATTTGTGTTTTCTGTCAGAAAAACTTAAAATTGTTATGTTGCGTGTAGCGTTCAGGAATTCCCTAGAGACTTGTGTATTCTGAACATCCCTCATCATCACAATTCACAAATCTCTGGTGCGATTCACAAAACTGACGTTTTAGGGTGTCACATCATCACAGACAACTCAAATATGATGATAATCTTCAAAATTAATTCTACAGGGTAGACAGTGCTACCACTTGTTCCTTAACACTGAGTGCACACTATATCTGGAATGCATTGTGTTTACTTGCCTCTTACAGCTATTTCTGTCAAATAGACTTGAACTTAATTTATAGTTCACTTTTGCAAGTGGGCCATTATACACCAGATAAGAGCAAAGCACTTCGAAATCATAACCAAATAAAGGGGACCAAGATCATATGGATGATCATGGTCAGTCTGCACTTGCAATTAAATGCCAACTGTGTCAGGTGAACAAAATTCATCTCTCAACATTAAAATACAAGCTTCATTGTTGCATAAAACAAAAATATAATTTATACAAATAAATTACAGTGAAATTATATATTTTAAATACATATTCTTTGAACTCTTCGACGTTAAATTATGAACGCATTTTTTTAAATACATTTTACGTACTGAACAACGTGTTACTGGAAACACTGTAAATTAAACCGTGAATACTTTGAACTGACCCAACACCATATTGCCGTAACATCACTCTTGCACTACTTAAAGGTTTACCAACATAACAACCACACAGCAACACAAACCATGTGAGATTTAACATTCTCGCAGCAATGCTGATGAAGGTTCCAAAAATTTCAGGTTACAGTCTTCTGGGGCATCCCAAAACGACTGGAATCGTTATCATATACTTATGTTAAAATTGGTGATGTAACACGGAAACTATAGTCTTTATATTAAAGGGATTTTAAAACTTTTTAGAGATCTGGAGAAAACTGAGAGGAACAAAATCTCAAGTGACATAGAACTAATCTTTGGAAAGTATTCTTATAATACAAACACTACATAAACATCAAGGAAACTAATATACAATTTTTTTTTGTGAAGTTTAACCATTAAGAAAAGTAATGAAAATTAACAAGACAAATCAATTCAATAATATCAACTTATATTACAGCATGTTTCATATGGGCTCTAAAGCTTAGAAAGAGAAAACCAGGTACAAAAATTCAGCTCTTTCCACGTCACTAATAAAGGGACAGGACACTGAGAAGAATCTCAGTTAAGTTACAAAAAAGAACAGCTGTTTTTTTTTCACTAACTGAAACATTCACACACTAATTGTTGACAGTAATCATATCAACTGTTTTGAGAACAACAAACAAGGTTTCCTTCCCAGAGTTAACAAATATGTCACTAGAGGGTTGTTTGACTGTGCATCTTCCTCATGAAATAATGTGAAATGCCATTTGGATGTAACAAGGCAATTTTATTGATGTATTCTTAGCTCTGGTACATACGCCCATCATCAGGAGCATTAGATGTTGAGTTGCAGCATATGGTTTTTCTGCACCGAGTTTTTGGATGGGTGGTGGTGTTGAGAGACGTTGCGTAGGTCGTGTGTACAGTGCGATGCACGGCACCATCCACACCATACACACAACCTACGCAGCGTCTCTCAAGACCACCACCCATCCAAAAACTCGGTGCAGAAAACTGTAAGCTGCAACTCAACATCTAATGCTCCTGATGAAGGGCATATGTACCGAAAACATGTAGAGCTAAGAATACATCAATAAAAATTACCTTCTTGCATCAAGTTGGCATTACACTTTATTTCAAATATGTCACTAACAAAACAAGTGACAGTATCTCATATACAAAACATCTAATCACTGGAAGAATAAACTTTACCTAACACATACCAAACTGTGGTTGTCATTGCAATAATGTCAAAAGTGCATTGCTAATGCGAGATTTTGGAGTTCTCACGGCGGTGTTGCTGCGTTGCAATGCAAACAGTTCCTGATAACATGGTGTAAACATTCCAGAACACATGCATTTTCTGCACCATTAATCTTGTAAATGTAAAATAAAAATATGGACATATGACAAAAGAAGAAAAATAATACTGCTTGGACTACTACAGAGCAGTACTATTTGGGTCATCTTTTCCATTCATTATTTGCTCTTGTAATTGCTGGCAGCAAAACATAACTACATACCATATTATTACTCTTAAATCTCACTTGTCAACAGATACTGAAACTCCCTCTCATGCTCTCCATCCAATTTTGTGGTTGTTCTGTTGCCCATTCCGATCACCACCACCGACTACGGCGTAGCTTGATGGAACAGCGTACACTATGGCTGCGTCTTTCCCGGATTTGAAGTTGGGTGCCTGAACTTCTGGGCATACCTCCACACGGACGGGCCTGCTTTTGTTACCCAGCATGCACTGGAACTGACTGCTGACCGTCACCTTCAGCTCCATGTTGCGCAATCTGACAATCAACGTGGTTCAGGCTTAGCATGACAAGAAACCATCTGAAGAAATATTTTTAGCAGAAAGCCAGGTGTTCTGGGTAGAACTCATTAAGCCTGCTTTCCTACTGAAGATTTACAGTTCTACAAATAGTTGAGTTGTTATTGTTATATACAGTGATACCTCGGCTAACGAGTGAGCCTGCTAATGAATTTTTTGGCCAACGAAGATTTTTTTAGCTGTTTTTTAGACTCAGCTAACGAATGTTTTAGTGGATGCATGCGCTAACATAAAGCAGCAAACATGAACAGTTGGGCCATTCCAGGAGCTTATCTTTTCCGTCGGTATGTGTGCGACAAAGAAATGAGCTGACCACATCACACAGGGTAGACTGATCAACCCGACTGGGTTGGTTACGTTCGAGACGTACCTACGGGAAATCACGTTTCGGCTAACAAAGATTTCGGCTAACAAATGTGATTCCGGAACGAATTATCTTCGTTAGCCAAGGTATCACTGTATAGTTAATGTGAATCTACAACTGCAGAAGGAAACACATTTCCAGTGACTGAATAGTGTTCTGGACTAGTTTGCAAGTGGTTATAACCTAAAACTCATTCTATTTCTTGTAACCATAAATACAAAGGCATCTTGGATTACAGGAATTATGGGTTGTGTTAACACTAGTATAGCAACTACTGTTATTGTGTTCAGAACAACTTATTACCTAAGTAGAAGTTCCATCTACGGTAATTTCTCATCATATTTCTAATTTCATGCGCTTGCCAAAAGCCGTGGGAAATACAGAATGACTTCCATGTTACTCTTTCAACAGTATCTGTGAACTTACTGTTGGTAGCGATGGCATAGGATTCCAACCACTTCTCCCACTCGGTCCTCATCAGACGATCCAGTATACAGGGCCACTACTAGGTCGTTACCTTTGTTTGAGTGAATTACCAACAGCTGATCCCTTCCTGGGCTCAAACTTAATCCTGTCACCTACAACAAGTCAACTTACAGTTACATCTTTCAGAACAGCCGCATACAGATCAGCTTATACATGCAACCATACAAATATGGTAAGCCAGGCAAATAAGAAAATATATGGTGAAGATATATTGAAGGATATTAACCAATATAGAAATTTATGCAAGAGTTAAAAAACCTACTATAATAGAGACAATAAGGTTAAATAGATTACATTGGTTTGGGCGTGTAGGGAGAATGGAATAGAATTCCCAAAAGGGTATTATACATGAATCTGGGAACAACAAGATTGAGACAGACAGACCAAGAAATAGATGGCAAGATGAGGTGAAAGAGGATGGAAGAATAGTTGGTGGGGAAGGGTGGCAGGAAAAAATACATAACAGAGAGGAATGGAAGAAAACAGAATTCCCAAAAGGGTTTACATATGAATTTGGGAACAACAAAATTGAGAGGTAGACCAAGAAATAGATGGCAAGATGAGGTGAGAGAGGATGGAAGAATAGTTGTTGAAGGGTGGCAGGGAAAAGTATGTAACAGAGATGAATGGAAGAAGCTCCTGAGAACGGCAAGGAATCGTTGCATTCTGCACATGCCTGTGGAATGAATGAATGGTGAAGATATATAAGGGGAAAATTTATCCTACATTATCTGAGGACATTAAGTTCCTAGTTATGCTTACACATATACATAAATAACAATATCAACACCAAGTATATCAAAAAAAACTTACAGTGCTTGAAACATTTATCTAACAAAATTGCATCAAACTTTGTCAGAAATATGTATGACCTACATTCCTTATTGCAGTGAAATCCTCACTTCAAAATTATTTTGGGAACAGTGGATGTAAACATTAAACTTAAGAAAAATAATGGCGAGAATTTCACAGATTGTTGAAACTGAACAATAAAGGGGAAGTTCTACTTCAACAAGGTGTCATGTTCAGGCAGCCCGTTCCTCCACAGTAACCGTTAAACCAATGAAGTTTCCATGACCTTAGGTAAAAGTATCATGCCAATGGAACATGCCCTACCTGTAGACTTTATCCCTTCAAATACCAAAAAAAAAAAAACATTTAAGGTGTGATGTTAATGACATTTAATGTAAGGTTCTGAAACTGTGTTTTACAATAATGTCTGAAGATGTGACTACATTTTTACTTCGTGTAATGTTAAACTTCAATATGGCAGCCATATAAAGGCAATATTTGGCTTCCAGTATGATGACGCTAAGTAAGGAACCATTCAAGCGAGGTAAGCATAATTTTACATGGAAACAAGAGCATAATCACACCTACATATTTCGTAAAGAACAACTTTCATATGTTAGAAACTACAAGTACCATGAACATGTAATGCTTCAATATGATATCTGACAAACTTTGGATCCATGTGACACCATGTCACTGGATCAAGTAATGTTTCAAAGGATGGTAGTGCCTTTTTCTTGAGGGGTAAAGCAGTTCAAGCAGAACTCTTCTTGCACTACTCAACCCTTGAATATGAAGGTAATAAAATATTTGAAATGTTGGCAACCATTCATCCATCCACACAGCTTCACAACCCAGAAGAAATGAACCCTCAGCAACATCACTGTGACAGTCTTGCAAACTCTGCGAATTAAACTTGGAGGTTCAAATCTGTTCTAATAGCAATTAAGTACAATAACTGCCCATCCCATTGGCCATTCAGTCTAAGGCTTGGGTGTGTGGCTGTTCACTTGCTGAGATTGAGGGTTTGAATCCCGCTGGGGACATGGATGTCTTTCTCTTGTAGGTGTTGTGTGTGTTGTCAGGTACAGGTCCCTGCGTTGGGCTGATCACTTGCACGAAGGAGTCCTTCTGGGTGTGGTGTGCCTGAGTGTGATCGTGAAGCCTCAATAATAGGGAGGCCCTGGCCAACCAAGGGATGTTGTGCTTTGGGGGGGGATCAATAATCGTGCAATTACTAATTTATGCTCATCTCAAGAAACAAAGTGTTTCTCAGTGAAATATGCAGTCACTTTTCACAAGACTTCCTCGTGGTATAACCATGAAGCATGACAAGATAATGTGAACCTAAATGTGATGCCTAGCAAAACCAAACAAAGGCCATATCATACATACTTCTGCAATTGGTGATCCCTTCCTCATAGCTTTGAACTTCTTGGTTTCCAGTTTATAGATGTTACTATCAGTGATTAGAAGTGCCCTATCAGCAGGCTTGTTGAACCGATTGGTTTTCTGCATGTAAGATGAAAATAATACCTGCAACACAGTGCATTTAATTTTGAAATCTGTTCTGCAAATCAACTAAGTACATGGTCATGTCTCAAGATCAGAATGCAGGACGAATTCACAGTGTGAGCAAATCAAAATTCTATTGCAGAAGAAATTAAGAGCAGACTGAGGTCGGGAAATGCTTGCTATCATTTGGTGCAGAATCTTTTGTCTTCCAGGTTGCTATCCAAAAATTTAAAGATCAAGATATACAGAACTATAATTCTGCCTGTTATTTTGTATGGGTGTGAAACTTGGTCGTTGACATTGCGGGAGGAAAGGAAGCTGAGGGTGTTTGAGAACATGGTGTTGAGGAGAATATTTGGAGCTAGGAGGGACGAGGTAACGGGGGAACGGAGGAGACTGCATAACGAGGAGCTAAATGATTTGTACTCCTCACCCAATATTGTGGGGGTTTTAAAATCGAGAAGAATGAGATGGGCTGGGCATG